>WNFY01000645.1_pt1 | contig 71831 bp, 73 predicted proteins | sample 5400091 | NCBI WGS metagenome assembly WNFY01 (sample SAMN13153364, study PRJNA577476) | soil metagenome | isolation source: 60 cm soil or saprolite under grassland replicate 1 | place: USA:California | collected 2016-06-15
GCTCCTGCCTCGATCCTGCGCAGCATCGCAAGCTCGGTCCCGTGCAGCTGGCCGAGCACGGGCAGGGCGGGGAAGCCGCGTGCGGCGGCCTCGTTCGCGGGCGTCAGGTGGTGCAGATGGAGCAGGTCGGCCGCGCCCGCCCCGGCGCGGGCGAGCAGCTCGATCCAGGCAGCGACAAGCCGTTCGTAGGCGGGATCGTCGACGGCGGCAAAGATGCGATCGGGCGCGTCCGGGCGATCCTCGTAGGAGGGCTGGAAGGGAACGGGCGCAGCCAGTGGCTCTGCAAGCTCGAGCGCGGGCGAGTAGTCGAGCGCGTGGACGTCGATCCCGGCGAAGAAGCTGGCCGCGTGGGTCGGCTCGCCCGGCTGTCCGAGTGAGCCCGCGGCGAGCGTCGGCTGCCAGCCCGCGGCCGGCAGTGCGCGAGCGAGCGAGCGGGTCACCTGCGCCGAGCCGCCGCGGGGGAAGAAAAAGAGCGCCGAGACGACGAGTCCGCGCGCAGGATGGTGCTTCCGTCCCAAGTCGCCTGCTACCTGCACGGTTCGATTCTCGTCCGTCAGCCGGACACGGCAGCGCGAGCGCGGCTGCCGCGGCCCCCCGGGCCCTCCGAAGCGCAATGGCGGGCCGAGAGCCTTCGAAGCCCGACGAGCGCTCGCTCCGCCTAGGGATCGGCGTGACCCTCGGCGCGAGCGGACTTTTCCCTAGTCTTGTCCCGCAGGCGTCAGGGCTCGATCGCCCCGAAGATGCGGGGAAGAGCTGCGAGCGTGGTCGCGCCGCAAGCTGACCGAGGCGCATCATCCACTCGTAACCCGGTGCGGCGACGGCCGCGGCGTTACGCCGGCACTCGCTCCGCCTCGCGCGCCTGCGCTGTGCCAGCCGCAGCAGTCTGCACCGGAGCGAGGTCTGCCAGCTCCGTCTCCAGCTGCTTCAGCGCGTAGCGGATCGGCTTCTCGGCCGTTGGCGAGGAAGGCGCGTGGAGGCGACGTCGCTGGCTTTGGATCCCAAAGGGAAGGGCAAGGTCGTCGAGCAGCTGGGAGAAGGGCCGCCACTCAACATGCTCCCAGCGTGCCTCGCTACACATCCGGCAGCCGGGAGGTCGCCCGTAAGCGACGATGCCGTAGCCGCAGGCAGCGCAGCGGTACTCGGTTCGCTTGCCCTTCCTGCCAGCCGCGACCTCGGAGTCCTCGTCCTCGCGCACCAGGGCGACCAGCTCTGGATCGCTCTCGCGCAGCTCGACTATCGACATCTGATCGCCGTCGATGAGGGCAGCGTGTACCGACTCAGATGTCGGCGGAATCGCCACTGTCTCACTCTTTCCTCGGGCCTTCGCCCGATCGAGTTGCCGGCGGCTCCGCGCTAGGCTCGGAGCGTGTCGGCTTCCGCCTAGTGCTCGGAGCGTGACTTCCGCCTAGTCGCGGGTCGACTTCCGCCTAGTCGCGGAACCGCCTTCGAAAGACTCGCCGTCACACGACGGGTCTTTCATTCCTTCCGAACGAGTCGGTGCCTAGCTCTGTCCATAGGCATCACCTCCCGCTCTTCGATTTCGCGGACGGCCTCTTCGCCGAGGGCGAATGTCTCCTCGTCCGTCCGTTCTCGGCCGTCCCGGCGGACACGTTGCGGACGATCTCGAATGCCTCTTCGGGGGTCTGGACAGATCCGAGGATGGCCTTATCAACCCGAAGCAGCGAGAGAGCCAACTGATCCTGGGAGAACTCGAGTACTTTCTTGCGCCGCTCGTGCTCAAGCTGACGCCAGGCCTGAAGTAGCTGGCGCAGCTCCGGATCGTCAGGCGTGATCTGACCCGAGAACTGCCGCCAGGCCTCGAGGTGGTCGCCGCCAGCGGCCGTGTGCAGGAAGAGGCGGCCGGCGAAGGCGCAGACCTCCTCGCTCTGAGCATCATCTAACTGCTCAAACTGCCGGCGCTTCTGAGCGACTTCGACGGCGGAACCTTGGGCAAGCATCCCGAGCTCGCGCAACCGCTCGTGAGCTTCGGGCAGGCGAGTTGTTCGTTTGGTGTCCGCCGCCTCGAAGCGGGCCTCGTCCAGGTCCCGCTGAGCCTTTGCCAGTGCCCCCTCGGCGTCGGCTAGCTCTTCCCGGAGCCGATGCTCGCGCTCATCCTCGGCCTCGAGTCGCGCGAGTGCATCGGCTTGTTCGGCTCTGCCTGGCTCGGGCAGGGCCTCGATCGCCTCTCGGAGGAGCTGCCGTGCCCTGGCTCCCCTGATGTGTCCGGCGAAGACAAGAAGGATCTGCGCGTCCCGATCGAGGGCTTTGGCGAGCCTTACGAGGGTTTCAGCAGCGGGCCGCTCGACCTCGCCTGCCTCGATCCGGCTGATCTGCGCAGCCGAGAGGCCACTCCGCCGTGCCAGCCCCCGCATGGAGAGGCGCGCGCGCACGCGGGCCTCTTTGGTCACCTCGGCAAGCGTCTGTTCCTGTTCTTGCACTGCGGCCCAAAGTTTAGCCGGTTATGTACCGTCGGGCAAATACTAATGTTCGCCTCCGATGCAATCGGTTTCCGTTACTTAAAGAAACGATATCGCTCGGCCACCACCTGTTCGTCTCATAACCGGGAGTCAGGCCCCAACGAATCGGTCAGCCATGGTTGGCACGGACGGCGAACGGTGGCGAACGGTGGCGAAGCCTCTCGCGTAAATCGCACGCAGGAGGTCGCCGGTTCGAGCCCGGCTAGCTCCATCACCGGAACCCGCTCCTCGCAGTTCGAGCAAGGCCAAAACGAGCGCAGTTTGCGAGTTTCGGGATGTTGGCTGCGGTTTCTCCTCGCGCAGCCGGGAATTAGTGTCGGGACAGCGCGAGCGAGGAAGGGGGGTGATATGCCAACGCTCAGCGAACCACGTCAACTCTTCCTCTACAAGCTCGGCGACGTCCTCACGGCAGAGAAGACGATCGTTCAGATGCTTCCGAGGCTTCAGCAGGAGGCGAAGGACGACAACCTTTCGCAGGGATTCAAGAAGCACCTGGATCAATCGCGGAAGCACGTGGAGAACGTCGAGAAGGTCTTTCGGGAGTTCGGCGCGCAGCCGGAAGCCCGTCCCTCCCCCGTCATTGAAGGGATCAAGAAAGAGCACGATCAGTCAGTGGGAGAGGTCTCGCCAAAGGTCGCTGACCTCTTTGCCGCCGGCGCGGCGACCAGTAGCGAGCACTACGAGATCGCCAGCTATGAAGGCCTGATCACGATGGCCAAGGCTTTGGGCAAGCCTCAGGCGGCTCGATTGCTCGAGACGAACATGAAGCAGGACCAGAAGATGCTCACCGAGACGAAGGCGATTGTGAGACGGCTCAGCAACAAGGCCGCGAAGCAGTCGCCGGGCGGCTCGCGGCGAGCAGCCCGTCCAAAGCAGACGACGCGCCACTAGCGCGGGCGCGAACGTTCAAGGCTGCGGAGAGAGTCTCTCCGCAGCCTGCCGACCGACGCGGCCGCGAACATGACGGCTGAGGCAGACGTGACGGTCGTCGATTGGGACAGCTTCGATCTCGAGGAGTTCACGCGCGAGCTGCGCGGAAATCTCAGCGGGCCGGACGCAGACAAGCTGATCTGGGCCTTCGAGCATGCGGTCGAGGTCGCACGGACTGACGACGACCTGCTGAGTTATCTCGTCGTCGCGATCTTCTGCCTGCTCGCCCGGCTCGACGAGTCGTCACCGCGCACCGTGCTCGAGGCGTTCTTCCGTCGCTCCGTTTCGGATGAGGCCTGGCGCCGAACGTACTTACCGCTGTTCGCCTAGAAATCCGCGCTGCGTGGGTGCCGGCACACTGAATCCCATTCCACGGGTGTCACGCTGCGGTTCAGCCTCGACCGGTCAGAGTGTCTCGCGTCCGGTCTTCCCGCCCAGACGAGAATCCTTCTTCGACGAGCGTTCCCTACCAGTCTCGCCTACATCGGCTCGAACCAGCGAGCGCGCTCAGCGGCTGGTTCCGCGTGGGCCTCCATGACCCAGTATTCACGGCCAGATGTGATTCGGCCGCCGTGGACCTCGTAGAACGAGAGCGCGTAGTACGGGCCGACTGTGCGATGCGGGACACGCACCTCCGACACCACGGTGCTCCCCTCCGCGACGATCCGGAGCACTTCGATCGACCAGCCTTCCGGGTAGCTGCGGTTGAACTCCACGAAATTTGCGCGGCCGCGGATCCGGACAAGGTCGTGCGGCCATTCGAGGACGAAGTCCTCCGCGAGCAGCTCGCCGACGCCCACCCAGTCGCGCGCTTGAACCCGATCCCAGAGCTGGGCGACAACCTGGCTCGGTTCCACGGCCCGATTATCCGTCGTCAGGGGACATTCCGGAACTCACTGTCATCGTCGGTGAGCGTCGTCTGGTGCGAACCACAGACTCGGGTCGGCGGCGGCTGACTCGATTCCTGAACGTCGCCCGAGGGTTGACTTTGCGTGGGGGCCTGCGCGAGATCACGCACGGCCTGTAGCGGCGCGGCGCCGGCTCGCCTTGGCTCACACGCCAGACACCAAATGAGGGCTTGTTGGGACAGAGCGCACGGCGTCGACGTTCGTCGGAGCTAGACGAGACGCGTGGAGGTGTCGAGCTTCTTGTCCCACCTGCCTGCGATGCGGGTTACGCACAGCTGCCGCCGTGCCCTGTGGGTCCCTGTGGACGCGCCACACGAAGTTTTTGCTCTTGCGGGCCGCGTCCGGCGCCGCCTGTGGATTGCCGCTCCGCGCAGAGCAAGAACGCGCTAAACCCCGCTCGAGTCGCAGTCAGTTCGCGCGCTCGCCCAGATTCTCCCCTCCCTCAAGTGTCCGGCGTGGAAGCCGCAGCCGCGCCGGACACTCCCTTTCTCACATGCACTCGCACGTGCTCGGCCTCGCTCCGCTCGCAGTGGTCGCAAGACCCGCTTGCCCACCGCGCGTAGCTGATGTCGCGGAAGAGCCGAAAGGCGACAGCGTCCCGCTGCCCGGAAACCGAAACGGGCTTGGCAAGCTGACGGCGAAGCGGCCGGCCATGGCCGGCGGTCACTCCAACTTTCAACTGCCCCGTGATCTCGGGTCTGAACGCCCGGCCCGCAGCGGACTCCACGCTTGCGGTTCTCCTTGAAGGCGCTCGGGAGTCGTCAATGTCGCACCTGGTTCCGCCTCACGCCCTTCGGTTTGCGGGTTTGCGGGCAGGCACCGCAAAGACGAACGCTTGGCTGTACGGACTGGCGCGCCGCTTCGTGTTCGCGGCTTGGAGCGAGCAGCCCTCCACGCCGACCTCACGATCTGGTTCGACTCGCCCTTGTGCTGCAACGAGCGGAAGGTTTCGTTCAAGTGAGCCGGTTACTCGCCAGCGAGCGATCGGCCGGAGATGACCAGGACGAGTCCGGAATCGGACCGGAAGTGCGATTCACTCAGACTCCAACCGCACGTCTCATAACCCCGGAGGTCGGGGACACGACCGACCGGCTTCTGGTCAAGTTTTGGTCAAGTAGCGACGACGAAGCGACGCGAAGCGTGGCGCTCCGACGTGGCGCTGATCCGGACGGTTGACACAGACGGCGAGCGATGGCGATAGGCGGCGAAGGTTCTCGCGTAAATCGCACCCAGGAGGTCGCCGGTTCGAGTCCGGCTAGCTCCATCACCGTCGGAAGTCCGGCCGCTTCGCGGTCATGACGACTTCCGCCGGTCTCGCTTTTGATGCAAACGTCTGCGAGCCGCGCCCGCGCAGGTCGAGCGCGGCTGCCGATCGAGCGCTCGTCTTGTGACACCTCTGCATCTGCCGGGATCACCGACGGCGAGCTCGATCAGGTCGAGCGGGCGGGCCGGCTGACCGGTCAGGTCCCGCGTCTCGATCCGGCTCATCGGACGGCGTCACCTTCTGCGTGACGAAGAGTCCGAGCACACCGCGTTTAAGCTGGGTGAGGATCGGTCCGCCGTCTTCTCGCTGCGGCCGTGACCATGCGGCCGCCACCTCGGCACCAAGGAGCAAGGCGGAGGAGTAGAGATACATCGCGTAGAGGAAGACGAGCGCCGATGTGAGCGAGCCGTACACGATGCTGAGCCGGGTTGTTCGCTCGTAGATCCAGCCCGAGGCGAGCGCGATCAGCCGTAGGAGCAGGGCCGTGACGATCGCTCCGACGAGACCGTCGCGGAAGCGGAGGCCCCGCGCCGGGACGAACCGGTAGAGCAGCAACACGACGACGATCGAGACAACGAACGAGGCCGCATGCACAAGGCCGCTGGCCAGGGTGCCGGCCCCGACGCCGATCAACTCGCCCAGCTTCCCCGAGGTTCTTTGGACGAGATTGCCGAGCAGTGTGATTCCCGCCGTGACGAGCACGAGGACGGCCGCGCCCACAATCAGCAGGAGGTCGACGAGCTTCCCGCGCGCCGGCGGCCGCGTCTCGGTGACGTCCATCGCGCGCTCGAGCCCCTCTCGAGTGGCCGTCATCATCCCGCTCGCCGCCCAGGCGAAGACGAGCAAGCTCAGGAGCCCGGCGGCGCTCGCCGGTGTGGCGATCGCCGTGACCGCATCCTCGACGTCGTGCCTGCCGGCTGCTGACACCGGCAGCGCGTCGACGATCGTGTCCACGACCTCCTGGCGGAGGTTGTCGTCCTGCAGCAGGAGCCCGAAGACCGAGACGAGCACGATCGCCAGCGGTACGATCGAGAACAGCACCCGATAGGCGATCCCAGCCGCTTGCTGCGGACACTGATCCGCGAAGAATCGTTCGACGGCGTCCGGTGTGACACGGGCGAGCTTCTTCACGGTCGCGACCGGCAATCGCAGGGCATGCGAAGGCGCTGCTGCCGGCGTATCGGAGCGGTCGCTCACACGCTCGGCTCTCCAAATCGCCCGGATTCGTCGGTTTGAACCCGAGACGCAGAACAAGGTGAGAGACTGGACGGGTGCTTCCGCTCTCCGATGGGTTGCGGGCTCGGCGCTTCCCGATCGTCAACGTCTCGATTATCGTCGCCAACTGCGCAGTCTGGCTCTTCTACGAACTGCCGCACCTGCGCCATGCGGTGTTCGAGGCGTCGTTCTATCCCTGCACGGTGAACAACAGCTGTAGTGGCCCCGAGTCCTGGGCTGTCAGCTGGATCACCGCGATGTTCCTGCACGGAAGCTGGGATCACATCCTCGGCAACATGCTCTTCCTGGCCGTGTTTGGCAAGAACGTCGAGGACGCGTTCGGCGCGCTCCGCTACCTCGCGTTCTACTTCGCTGGTGGGTTCGTCGCGACGATGACGCAGACGCTGGCGACGCTCGCCTTTGGCACAGCAGCCGAGGCGCGCGTGCCCAATCTGGGCGCGAGCGGCGCGATCGCCGCCGTGCTCGGCGCCTACTTCGTCCTCTACCCGAACTCGACGGTGCGCGGGCTCGTGGTCATATTCCCGGTGCAGCTGTCGGCCTGGTTCTTCCTAGGTGCCTGGTTCCTCTACCAGCTGATCGAGGCAAACTTCGGGATCTTCGGCTCGGCCGCGAACGGGGGCGGCGTCGCCTTTTTCGCTCACGTCGGCGGCTTTGTCTTCGGGGCGATCGTCGCGTGGCTACTGGCGGGCACGGGGCTGGTTGCCCCCCAGGACCGCAGCACCGCGGCGCGCGCCTCGGCCTACTAGCCCCGCCTCTCCCTCTTCACGATCTCGTAGTCGATGAGATCGAGAACGGCGTATGCGAGCCCGGCCGCGATCCAGAGCATGATCATCATGTAGGCCACCCGGCCGGTGCTGGCGAGCCAGGCCAGGAAGAGGATCAGGCCGGACAGACCGGCAAATTTCGCCAGCTCGATCAGCATCGATCTGCCTCCTTTGCCCACGGGGCCAGATTACAACCCAAGAATCGACGGGTACGGCTCCGCTACGAGATGAGCATCGGCGCTTCGGAGGCTACGCGCAGGGCCCGAAATCTAGCGTCGCTCGCCGCCGCAGCGAGGGCAAACGCGTCTCTGGACGATCGTTCCGCACGAGACGCAGCGGTGTTCGGAGCGGAGGCGAAGGTGCCCTTCGCGTAGTGCGAGCCGCGTCATCGCGATTCCCACCAAGCGCGGGGGAGCGCGTGCGCCATCGTCCGAACCGGATGAAAGCAAGACTCCTGGGCTCAGCTGTCGTCGCCGCTCAGGTACAGGAGGGCTGCTTGGACACGACGATTCACGTCCTCGGGCTCGCCCAGGTCGAGCTTGAGAAAGATTGCGTTGATATGGCGCTCGACAGCACGCTTGGTGATCGTCAGCTTCGAAGCGATCCAGCGATTACTGCGCCCCTGGGCGATGAGACCGAGGATCTCGAACTCGCGCGGAGTCAGTGTTCCAAGCTCTGAGTCCCATTTCTCGCGCGCAGTGACGAGCTTCTCGACGACGCGAGGGTCGATCAAAGACAGACCCGCAGCGACGTTGTGGACTGCCTGGCTCAGCTCGGCCTCGTCTGTGAGCCGTTCCTTGAGCAGGTATGCCCGGCGTCCTGAGCCGGCGCTGAGCAGGGCCATTGCGTAACGAGGCTCCGCGTGCTGGCTCAAGATCACGACTCCGACGTCGGGATGGGAGGAGCGAAGCTCCTCCGCGAACCGAATCCCCTCGTCGGTGTTGCTCGGCGGCATCCGAATGTCAGTCACCACCACATCCGGTTTCGTCCGCTCCACGGATGCGCGGAGCTCGTCGAGATCGTCTGCGGTGTCGACGAGCTCTACATCGTCGAGATCGCGGAGGACAGTGGCGATGCCCTCGCGGGCGAGAAAGCTGTCCTCGCCCAGGACTACGCGGATCGCCATTGCGACGACTCTCTGACTTCGCTTGACGGCCGGACGGGCGCTTTGGGGATGCTGACGTGGAGGGTGACGCCTGCTGCTGGTTCCGAAATGACCTCGAGCTCGCCGCCGACCGCGCCGATCCGGTCGCGCATCGTGACGAAGCCCATTCCCTCGAACTTGCCACCCGGTTGGAAGCCGACGCCGTCGTCCGCAATGGTGAGGTCGACGCGATCACCGTCACGATCGAGGTCCACCGTTACGTGTGCGCCCACGCCCGCGTGCTTCGCTGCGTTCTGGATCGCTTCGAGAGCACAAAAGTAGAGCGCTGCCTCGATCGTCGGCGAGCACCGTCCGATCCAGTGGTCCGTCACGTCTACCTGAATCGGTGCATCGACCGCGAACGCGCGCAGGGCTTCCGGGACACCACTCTCGACCAACACCGTCGGGAAGATCCCGTGAGCGAGCACCCTCAGCTCTTCGAGTGCCGCGGCTGCGTCGGCTTCGATCTCCTCGATGTCCGCCACGAGCGCTTCGTCCGCGAGACCGCGCCGAAGACGTCGGAGCTTGATCTGGAGCAGAAAGAGGCGCTGCTGCGCGCCGTCGTGCAAATCGCGCTCGAGGCGGTGGCGCTCTTGATCCGCGCTTGCGACGACCCTCGCCCGTGAGGCGCGGAGCTCATCGATGAGTCGCGCATTCTCGAGCAGCATCAGCGCCGTCTGCGCAAGACCGTCCAAGACCTCGATGGCTTCTTGCAGCGACGCGCTGTGCGCGATTACAGCGACCGGCCTCCCATTGTGATTGACCGGCGTCACGGCGCGGCCCGGCGAGGCGTCGACCCAGTCGATCAAGTTGCCGTCGATGTCGACGAAGCCCAGGCGCAGCCGGTCCCAGAAGGCCACCTCGAGCGTTGGATCGCCCAGCGCGTCCCGCAGCCATTCCTGGAGCCGTGCACGGGTCATGCGTTCGGCCTGGCCGCGAGTGACGAGCTGGCCGGCGGCGACGGAGGCATACGACCGGGCTCGTGCTTGACCGGCGAGCATCGCAACAGGGGTGAGGAAGGCACCCGTGGCCGCGGCGACCTGCGCAGCGTCGAGTGCCCCCCCGCTCAAATCGCCGATCGAGTTTGCAAGGTAGGAAACGGCGACGATTGCGTACGCGAACACGACAGGCTCCACCGCCTGGCGACGGAGACGCGCGGGAGAGCGCGCGTTCGATACAAGAAGGACGGCGGTTCCGAGCAGGCCGACTGTAGTTACGATACCGACAATCGCGTTCAAGGAGTCGGAGATCCCGTCGGGGACACTGGCGACGCGAAGGCCATTCGCCGGGCAGGGGTCGCCGCATGCGTTCAGGGCGCCCCCCTCGGGAAGTCGGTCCGTGAAGGCGAGCACAAACGGCCAAACGGCGACGCTTGCGAGAGCGAAACCCGTAATGAAACGGCGACTGCGGTCGGCGACGACACGGTCTCCTGGAAAGCAGAGGTACACGTACGCGAAGTAGACGACGAACACAGCGAGCACGATCCTGCCGGCCGTGTAGGTCAACTGGTCAGCCGAGGCCATCAGAGACGTCAAGGCATAAAGGAGCCCCGCGCCCGCGAGGAGTAGACCAAGCCGACTCTCGGGCCTCTCCGACCACATGTACGCGCCAGCTGCGACCCACGAGGCGATCAGAAGCCCGCGCAAGATGCCGATTGTCTCGGCATTCGCGACGACGGAACTTGGAACGGCGGTCCAGATAGCCGCAGCGGCCGCGGCGGCGCCCGCGGCCAACAAGCCCCCGACGGCATAAGCGCGCGACGCTGTGTTCATCGACAGCCGAGTAGTAGCCATCTTCGCCAAGGGCCGCAGTGGGTCACCTCCCTTGTCCTGCACCGCGAGCCCTCCTCTTCGGTGCACCTTTTGTCCGGGGGAAGCATGCCCCGCGAAGGTCCGGAACGAAAGCCACATTCGTACGCTCGCGCCTACGTCATTTGGCGCAGCTTTGAAACAGGTGTAGCCTCCCTTTCTTCGGGCAAAGCTTCGTCGAAGGAGGCACCCAGCGGCAGAAACACCGCTTGCGGTCTCGCGGCCGACAATCCAGTGGAGGCCGGCCGAGTTCACGCTGCAATCGAGGTACGTCGGGAGCGTTCTCCTCCTCGCGGCCGCATACTACGCCTCGGCAAAGCTCGGGCAGTCTCTCCGTTACACGGCGTCGGTTTCTGCCATCTGGCCACCCGCCGGTGTCGGCATCGCCGCGCTCTATCTGTGGGGCCTGCGCCTGTGGCCCGGGATCTTCATCGCTGAGCTTGCCGTCAACGGGGAGCTCCTGCACTCGCTGCCGCTCGGGAGCCTCATCGGCCAGCAGGCCGGGAACATGGCCGAGGTTGTCGTCGGCGCCGTGCTACTACGCCGACTCATCGGCCGGCGCGCCGCGCTCGACCGGCCCGAACAGGTCGGCGGCATGCTCGTGGCGATCGGGACTGCCACGGCAATCAGCGCGACGGTCGGGACCGTATCGATGCTGTTGGGTGGCGTAATCGGAGCGTCTGAGGTTTCGAAGTTCTGGCGCACGTGGTGGCTTGGCGATACGTCCGGAGGACTGGTCGTCGTGCCGTTGTTGCTTGCGTGGGCACCCGATCCCGCGGCGGCCTGGCGGCGCGTCCGCAGCTGGGACGGCCTCTTCCTCGTCGCGTTCGTAACCGCGCTTGCATTTGTCTCGGTCTCCGGTACCGGCCCGGTGACGTACATGGTCTTTCCGGCACTCATCTTGGCGGCCTTTCGGTTCGGGCCACCGGGGGCGACTGTCGCGATTGCGATTACCGCGCTGGTGACGATCGGCACCACCGCTCATGAGAGCGGAGCCTTCTTCAGACAGCCGATCGACCACAGAGCCATGAGCACGCAGATCTACATCGTCATCGGCGCGCTGACGACTCTCTTCCTCAGCGCGCTCGTCGCCGAGCGGGAACGGTCAGCTGAAGCGCTGGCGGAAGCTCAACGCAGAGAGGGGGAGCGCGCAATCGAGGAGAGGCACCGCATCGCCCGCGACCTCCACGATTCCGTCTCGCAGGCGCTGTTCTCAACCGCGTTGCACACCCGCACGGCGGAGAAGGCCCTCGAGAACGATCGGGGCGAATCCTTCGGCCAAGTCCGGCAGTCGCTCAACGCGATCACCCAGTTGACAAGGGCCGCTCAGGCAGAGATGCGCGCTTTCATCTTCGAGTTGCGGCGCGACGCCCTCGAGCTCGGTCTTGTTGCCGCGCTTGCCGAACAGGCCTCGATCCTACGCGGGTCGAGCGGCTTGACGACCAACGTCGAAGGTCCCGACTCACCTCTTGCAATCGACCCCCGCACGGCGCAGGAACTATTCGCAATTGGCCGCGAGGCGCTCTCCAACGTCGCCAAGCACGCCGCCGCGAGTTCGGCGACGGTCAGAGTCGAGGCTCACTCAGGGCGCGTCTTCCTCGAGGTCTCGGACGACGGCCGGGGGTTCGACGACACCGCAGCTTGCCCTGGCCACTACGGCCTCGAGTCGATGCGAACCCGCGCGGCCGACATCGGCGGTGATCTGACCGTAGGGAGCACTCTCGGTGTGGGAACTGTGGTCCGGGTCGAGGTCCCTGTGGAATCGGTGACCGCGTCGGATGGCGGCTGACGACGACAAGATCCGGGTCCTCGTCGTCGACGATCACGCCGTCGTGCGTCGCGGCCTGCTCGCCTTTCTCGAAGGGGAAAGCGACCTTGACGTGGTCGGCGACGCGGCGGGAGGAACCGAGGCGCTCGACCTGCTTGCGCGACTCGACGCCGAGGGGATGCGCCCCGACGTCGTACTTATGGACTTGCAGATGAGACCGGTAGACGGGATCGAGTCGACGCGGATGGTTCGAGCCCGGTACGACGAAGTAGAGGTCGTGGCCTTGACCTCGTTCGGTGAGCCCGAGCGCGTGCAGCGAGCTCTCGAAGCCGGGGCTTCGGGTTACCTGCTCAAGGACGCCGACGCGGACGAAGTCGCGGCGGCGATACGTGCTGCTTACCGCGGGGAGCTTCAGCTGGATGCCGCGGTTGCTCGAGGACTCATGGCCACGCTTCAGGGCGGAACCCCTGCGGCTGCGCTCACTCCTCGGGAACTCGATGTCGTCGCACTCGTCGGCGAGGGGAGGGCAAACAAGGAGATTGCGCGGCAGCTCGGGATTGGCGAGCGAACGGCGCGTACGCACGTCTCGAACGTTCTCCACAAGCTCGGGCTCACGTCGCGTACCCAACTTGCGCTGTGGGCGGTCGGCGAACAGCTCGTGAGCGTCGAGGCGACCCGCAGTCGGGCGATCGCCGAATAGACCCGCTGAAGCCGCGTCACGACACGGGTTCGCGCCGGGCAACCGAAGGAAACCGATGTGCGGCCTGTAGTAAACAGACGTCGAGCTGTAGTGCCCGCACCCTGCGAAATTGTGGTGTTTTCCACAGTAGTCAGAGCCGCGTCCGCGCGAGATACTCGCACCCCGGGAGATAAGCCTCGCCGATCGGTGGATCTCGAAGGGAGTCCGGATGCCGCCCAGCCGTTGCTCCAGTCAACTCGTCTCGTCTCGCCCTGCACGGGTTGACGAGTCGAAAGGTTTCGCATCGTCGTCCTAGAGCCAACGGGACACCTCAGGGGCTACAGAGCGCCGCCGATTGTCACGCTTCGCGATGCCGGCGCGAAGGCCGTGCTCGTCGAACCGGAGCGACGCCTCCCGTTCGACGTGATCGAGTCGAAGCTGACAATTCCAGACATCCGCCGGGGCAGCGTCTCGCGGACAGCGCTCGTCAACAGACTGCGCGCCGCCGGCGCCTTTCCCACGGTCGTCGTCGTTGCTCCGGCGGGCTATGGAAAGACCACGGTTCTCGCGCAGTGGGCTGCGAAGGATGCGCGACCGTTCGCGTGGGTCTCGATCGACGAGCGCGACAATGATCCAGTTGTGCTGCTGCGGCATCTTGCCGCGGCTCTCGATTCGATCGATCCGATCGAGCCGCGTCTGGTCGAGGCACTCGGTTCCGAGCAGCCCTCGGTCTGGGGTGCGGTCATGCCCCGACTCGCGGCGCATTTGGCATCCGGTGAATCGCCCTTCGTGCTCGTACTCGACGACGTCGATCTGCTCGAGTCGGAGGACGCGATCGCGATCATCGCGACGTTGATCGAGAACCTTCCTCCCCGATCCATGGCCGCGCTCGCCGGCCGCAGGCAGCCGAAGCTTCCGGTCGCTTCGTATCGCGCCGGCGGGCCGCTGCTCGAGTTCGGCGCCTACGAGCTCGCGCTGAGCCGCCGTGAGGCGGAGATGTTGCTGAGAGATTGCGCAGTCGAGCTCGAGGAGGATGCGATGGTCGAGCTCCTACAGCGGACCGAAGGCTGGGCCGCCGGGATCTACCTGACCGCGTTGGCCGCCCGCGACTGCCCAGAGTTGCTCGACCTTTCGGCCGGCGGGGTGCAGATTGGAGGGGACGATCGCTACCTCGCCGACTACATCGAGGCCGAGTGCATGTCAGAGCTGTCGCCGGAGCTGTATGAGTTTCTCAGGCGCACATCAGTACTCGAGAAGATGTGCGGGCCGCTGTGTGACGCGGTCTTGGAGCGCAGTGATTCCGCCGTCGCGCTCGCGGCGCTCGAGCGATTGAACCTGTTCTTGGTCCCGCTTGATCGGCATCGCGAGTGGTACCGCTGTCACCGCTTCTTCCGCGACCTCCTGCGTCGGAAGCTCGTCGACGAGGAGCCGGAGCTTGTTCCGGTCTTGAACGCTCGCGCAGCCGAGTGGTTCGAGGAACGAGATGGCCCGGAATCGGCGCTCGGCTACGCGCGAGCGGCCGGCGACACCGACGGTGCCGCCCGGATCCTCAGCTCGATTGCGCTCAAGGTTCATCAGAGTGGCCGGGCAGCAACGCTCGAGAGCTGGCTCCGCCCGTTCGACGACAACGAGCAGCTCGAGCAATACCCCGCCGTGGCGATCAACGGTTGCCGGACCCACGCGGTTGGCGGCCGCCCCGAAGAAGCAGAACGGTGGCTCCAGGCGGCCGAGCGGGGTGTTGCCTCGCGGAGGAAAGGTGTGGCCTCGGTCCGCCCGTGCATAGCGGTCATGCGATCGGCGATGTGCGCGAGCGGCCCCGCGCAGATGCGGACCGACGCCGTTGCTGCACGTTCGAAGCTACGCCGCGGTGCCACATGGCGATCGTCGGCGCTTCTCGTCGAAGGCGCCGCAGCGATCCTTCTTGGCGACGACGCGAGGGCAGATTCGATTTTCGAGGAAGCCACCCTCGAGGCCGAACGGCTCGGCTCCAACGAGACGTGGGTCATGGCACTCGGCGAACGTTCGGTTCTCGCCGGCGCGCGAGGGGACTTCCAGGAGGCCGAGGAACTTGCAGTCGAGGCATGCGAGTTGGTGGAAGACACCGAGCTCAAGGGCTACTCGACGTCCGCCCTGGCACTTGCCGCGTCTGCCCGAGCGATGCTTCGGCATGGCAAGTGGGAAAAGGCCCGCCACCAGCTCACACTCGCCCAGAATCTGTTGCCAAGCCTCACCTACGCGCTCCCGTGGTTGGCGATACAGGTCCGACTCGAGATCGGCTACGCATGCGTGACCATGAGGGACCGCAAAGGCGCACAGCGGATGGTCGAGGAAGCGCGCACAATCTTGGGCGTGAAGCCGAAGCTGGGCGTGCTTTCGGCCGGATTGGACGCACTCGCGGCCGAGGTCGACGACATGCCGGTAGAGGGATCAAGCGGAAACTCGGCGCTGACGGCAGCCGAACTGCGACTGCTGCCGCTGCTGTCAACACACTTGTCGTTTCGCGAGATCGGCGAGCGCCTTTTCGTCTCCCGCAACACGATCAAGACCCAAGCGATCTCCGTTTACAGAAAGCTCGGCGTATCAAGCCGTAGCGAGGCGATCGCCCGGGCGAGCGAACTGGGCCTCGTGGGGATGGAGGAGCAACTCGTTGCCGGCGTCCGGCCTCTCGACGCAAGCAACTCGGTGGCTTAGGCGTCGCTCAGATCGTCGTATCGCCTCGCGTGCGAGCGGTCGTAACTCCAGGCGATGACTGCAAGCACCGCGACGACGAAGAGAAACGCGCCCAGGAATCCCCACGCGTACCACGCCGCGCCGATGATGAAGAAAACGACCAATCCGGCGATGCCGATCGCGAAAATCACACCAATCATCTTTAGCCAGAATCCTGCCCCCAGCTCGTCCACGGCTCTCCTTTCGGTCTGCAGAACGGTGTCATCCCGAACCGCCCTGCTATGGCATCGTCCCCGGCAGACGAAGAGCTGTCTTCATCCGCCCGGGATGAATCGACGCATTGGACAGCGGCGGCGGCGGCCAATCAAGCGCGGACCGTAGGTGCTTCCGGCGGCGTCTCCGCAGGGGCCCGATCGTCGACGGCGTCGATCGACGCAGAAGCGCGCGCTCGAGCGAGGTCGCGCGTGATGTGAACAGCCGCCGAGGCGATCGGGGCGGCGAGAACGAGCCCGAGCATTCCGAACACGCAACCCGCTCCGATCGTGAGCACCAACACGGCGAGCGGATGGAGGTCGAGGGCCGATCCCATCGCGAACGGCTGGACCAGATTCTGCAGCAGACCGTTCGCGAGGATGACAACGAGCAGCATGATCAGCGCGGTGGTCGTCCCTTCGGCGCCGAGCGCGATGACAACGGCGAAAGCGCCGGCGACGAACGCTCCGATAAACGGCACATAGGCCGTTACGAATGTGACGACTGCGATCGTCCCCGCCAGCGGAACCCCGAGGATCAACGCCGCGAGCCCGACCACGACCCCGTTGAAAGCCGCCACGAGCGTGACCCCGCGGAAGTAACCCTGGAGAGACCTGATCAACCCGCCGGTGATCGTCTGTGCAACTGGCAGGGGCACGCCGAGATGCCGGTCGATCCAGGCGCGCATCGAAGGCCCGTCCTTGAGCAGGAAGAAGAGGCTAAGGGCGGCGAGAGAGAGCCCGAAGGCGATCGACGTCAGGCCCTGGATTCCGTGGATGACGCCGGTTGTCAGAGCCGAGATGATCTTCGGAACGTCGCTCTCGACTCCGGACTTCGCGCTCGAAGCACCGGACTCGTTCACACCGACGTCTTTCAGCCAGCCCTCGGCTTTGTCGGCCGCCTCGGTCGCGTGCTTGCCGATCCCCGAGCTTTGGGACGTGATCCCTCCGATCACGGTCAGGACCACGAGGACGGCAAGAGCGACGGCGCCGAGAAGGACGATCGCGGCTCCGGCCGTGCGTGGCAATCCGTGGCCTGTCAACGACCGAACGACCGGCGCCGCGACTGTCGCCACGATCGTTGCAGCAACGACCGGCCCGACGATCGTCTGTGTCGTCCCCAGCAGCCAGACGATCCCAGCCAACAGGAGAAACAGCCCGACGAGGAGCCACGACGCCCGGCCGAGGTCACGCAACCATCGCGGCGGCGCGAAGACCGTCGAGAGCTGGCCCGCTTCGAGAGGGCTTAGCTCGACCGGCGGCTCTGCTGCCGATTTCCCGGCTCCGTCTCGTCTGAACAGGTGTGCTAAGAAATCCATCCGGCCCGCGCTCAGTTGATCGTTCTCGGGGGTCGGCTGGCGAGCATCATCCGTAGTGGGTGATGTGTCCGCCGGGGCCCGATCGAAAGACTTCTTTCACCCGCTCCGCACGACGACAGCGGACGACCGAGACGAGAAACTCGCAGGCGGTGGCCAAAAGCTTGGAACCGCAGTTGGAGCGAATCGACGCATTGTTCGTCCAAGGGGCTGCCCGATTCACGAGCACGCAGGGAACCGTGACCCTGCACGGCTTGGTGGACTCGACCGTCTATTTCGCCGACCGGCCGCGGCGAGAGATCGGACACATCCCGTCCCACCGGTTCGTCGAGCTTTGGACTGCCGGCGCCCATAGTTTTGCGGTCGACCCGCCGAACGCCGTGATCTCTTTCCTGGACGAGGAGGAGGGCAACTCGGACGTTCTCGTCGTGCTCCACGACGCCACCCTCGAGGGTGACGACCTGACGTATCGGGTCGACCTTCTCGAGGGGACTTTGCCGGAGGAATCGGGTCCTTGCTCGCTTTTCATCGACGTCTTCGGGCGTCCGCTCTCGCCTGTCTCCGTCGCGGGATCGAAGCGCCGACCGCTGCGCCGGCCACCCTCCTAGGAGGGTTTGGCGGGAAACCGCTCGTCGCGATGCTCGTTCCCTGGGGAGGACGCAGGGAGCGTCCATATCCGTAGATATGGGCGCGACTGAGGACGGTGCCAGGGGGCGAGCAGCGCGGCCCGGCGGCACAGACTGTTTTCCGCCGAACCCTCCTAGCTTCGTCAGCAGATCGCCTCGAGTGCGAGCGTCTCGCCGATCGAGAGCACACGGACGTCGACCTCCGGAGCCACCTCACGGGCGATCCGGACGAATTCGCGAGCGGGGCGGTCGCCCGGCCGCTCCGCGAAAATCCTCCTGAGCGTTCCCCAGTGGATCGGCAGCGCCGCCTTCGGATGGAGAAGGCGAAGCGCCTCGGCTGCGCCGGCTGGGTCGAGATGGCCCGCGCCGAGGCGGGGCCCCCAGCCGGCGACCGGCAGCAGCGCGACGTCGACTGGCCCGAGGTGGCGCATTTCCTGAAAGAGCCCGGTGTCGCCCGCGAAGTAGATACGCGCTCCGCCTTCAACGACATAGCCGAGGGAAGGAGTGCTCGGTGAGAACGGGCCCCGGCTCGACTCGTGGTCCGCGTGGGTGGCGCGAATCACGATGGCACCGAGCGGGAGCTCTTCCCCCACGTCCAGCTCCACGGTGCGGCGGAAGCCACGTCCGCGCACGAGGCGACCGACGCCCCGCGGAACGACGACCGGCAGGTTCCGGTCGAGGCGATCGAGTGATCCGAGGTCGAGGTGGTCGAAGTGGCTGTGCGAAACCAGGATCGCATCGAGCTGCCCCACCGCCGCTGCGTCGAGCGCGCCTCGGCGCAGATGCCAGATTCGACCTCGGAGGACAGGGTCGGTCACGACCCGCGTCCCCTCGAGGTCGATCACGACCGTGCTGTGCCCCAGCCAGGTGAGCCCGTTCAACGGTTCTCGGACAGATCGAACAGCCCAGGACGGCCGCGATCATCATCCCCTTCGGGTGAGGTCGCTGCGAGCCAGGCGCTGGAGAATCGCTGCGGAGCGGGACGTGCGATGACGACGACCACCCAGCCGGCCTTCGGTCGATCTGTGACCTGGAGCCCCGCTCGCCCGAAGCTCCGGCCTCTGCGCCTCCTTATCGCCTGGGTGGCGTCCGCACTAGCGCTCTTCGTGGCCGCCTGGATCGTTCCCGGGGCGACGGTCAACGGCTTCGAGGGCGCGTTGGCGGCCAGCGCTGCAATCGCGGTTCTCAATGCGGTCTTGCCGCCCCTGGTCGCCGCTCTCCGGCTCCCGTTCATGCTGCTCGTGGGGCTCGTCCTCGTCCTCGTGCTCGACGCCCTGATTCTGCTCGCAGCCGACCGGATCACCGGCGGCGATCTGACCGTGGACTCGTTCTGGTCGGCGCTCGGCGTTGCCTTCGTCGCCTCGGCGGTCGGTGTTGCAGTGGACGTCGTCCTTGGGACGAACGACGACGACACGTACACGTTCAGGGTGATCCAGCGGATAGCCCGACGGACGGGAGGTCGGACGATCACGGATGCCCCTGGAATCGTCTTCCTCGAGATCGACGGGCTCGCACTACCCGTTCTGCAGCGCGCGATGCGAGACGGCAATGCCCCGACGATGGCTCGCTGGCTTGCTGAGGGAAGCCATCGGTTCGTCGAATGGGAGACCGACCTGTCGTCGCAGACCGGCGCGAGCCAGGCCGGTATTCTGATCGGCTCGAACGAGGACATTCCGGCCTTCCGGTGGGTCGAGAAAGAATCGGCGAGGCTGGTCGCCTGCTCCGGCCCGGCGGATTGCGCCGAGATCGAGCGCCGTCATCCGACCGACAACGGCTTGCTCGCTGACGGCGGCGCGAGCCGCGGCAACCTGCTCTCCGGCGGCGCCGACTACGTGATCCTGACGTGCAGCCGAATCGAGGCCGAAAAGCGCGCCAACCCCGGCTACCGGGCGTTCTTTGCCAACGGTTTCAACGTCGTGCGCGTCCTGGTGCTGTTCGCCTGGGAGGTGATCCTCGAGTGGTCGGCTGCGGGGCGGGCGAAGCGCCGAGACGTCCGCCCTCGAGGCCACCGCGGTGGGCTCTACCCGTTCATGCGTGCGGCGTTGTGCGTCGTCGTCCGCGACCTGATCGTCTACGGCGTCCTCACGGACATGATGAAAGGCCGCCCCGCGATCTACGCGACTTTTTCGAGCTACGACGAGGTCGCGCATCACTCGGGCCTGGAACGAGCGGACACGCTCGAGGCGCTGCGCAAGCTCGACGAGCAGTTCGGGCGGATCGAACGCGCGCGCACCTACGCGGCTCGGCCGTACAAGATCGTCGTGTTGTCGGACCATGGACAGACCCAGGGCGCGACCTTCAAGCAGCGCAACGGCTACGGGCTCGACGAGCTGGTCGAGCGCTCGCTCTCGAGCGGCAGCGTCACGGGAATCGCTGGAGGAGACGAGCAGAGTGCGACGGTCGGAAACGCAGCGGCAGAAGCGACCGGGCAGAAGCAGAAACACCCGACAAACGATGTCTCCGACCGTGAGGTGGTTGTCCTCGGCTCGGGAAACCTGGGGCTGATCTACTTGATGGAGGAGCGCCGACGGCTGACACTCGAAGAGATCGAGGGCCGGCACCCTCAGCTTCTGTCTGCGCTTCGCAACCATCCCCACGTCGGTTGGTTGCTCGTTCGCTCGGACCGCGACGGTCCACTCGCGCTCGGCCGCAACGGGACCCACTACCTCAGCGACGGCCGGGTTGAAGGCGAGGATCCGCTCGCAAACTTCTCTCCGAATGCGCCGCGGCACCTGCTGCGCACAGACGGCTTCGAGCACGTCGCCGACATCATGGTCGGCAGCTTCTACGACCCCGAGCTCGACGAGGGTTGCGCCTTCGAAGAGCTGATCTCGTTCCACGGCGGCATCGGCGGCGCGCAGACGCGGCCGTTTGTTCTGTATCCCGACCAGCTCGCGATTCCCGCCGAGCCGATCGTCGGCGCGGCGGCAGTCCACCGTGTTCTTTTGGGATGGCGCCGCCTGCTGAACGGAACGCGGCCGGGCGACTCGCCTCACACGGTGGAGGGCGAGGAGCAACGGACGCTCCAGCCGGCCGGATCGTGACGCAATCCGCCACCACGACCGCCGGTGCGGCACCGTCGGCGCGCGCGAGCGGGGCAACGCTCGTTCTCTTGACGCTTGCAGCCGGCCAGTTCCTGATGACGCTCGACAGCTCCGTGATGAACGTGTCCATCGCGACCGTCGCCAAGGACGTGGGCACGACCGTGACGGGAATCCAGGGGGCGATCACGGCCTACACCCTCGTGATGGCGGCCCTGATGATCACCGGGGCGAAGATCGGAGCGATGATCGGCCGCAAGCGTGCGTTCGCGATCGGCTGCGTCATCTACGGGTGCGGGTCGCTGACGACCTCGCTCGCGCCGAGCCTGCCGGTCCTTCTGTTCGGCTGGTCTTTCCTGGAAGGGGTTGGAGCTGCGTTGATCCTGCCGTCGATCGTCGCGCTCGTCGCGGGAAACTTCGCCACCGAACGCCGGCCGGCCGCCTACGGCCTCGTTGCGGCCGCCGGAGCGGTCGCGGTCGCGGTCGGGCCGCTGGTCGGGGGCTTCTGCACGACCTATTTCTCCTGGCGGTGGGTCTTCGCCGGGGAAGTGGTGATCGTCCTCGCGATTCTCGTACTCGCTCGTCGGATCGCCGACGCGCCGCCCGAGACCCGCCCGCACCTCGATTTCGTCGGGGCGGCGCTTTCGGCGTTCGGCCTCGGCTCGCTCGTCTTCGGCGTGCTTCGCTCGAGCGAATGGGGTTGGATCCATCCAAAGCCGGACGGCCCGTCGTGGGCAGGTCTGTCGCCGACGCTCTGGCTTGCGCTGATCGGGCTCTTCGTGATCTGGATCTTCTTCCGGTGGGAAGCTCGCCTCGAGTCGCACGGCGGGGAGCCCCTGGTCCCTCCGGCCCTGCTGCGGAACCGTCAGCTCGGCGGCGGTCTGATCATGTTCTTCTTTCAGTACCTGGCCCAGGCGGGGCTCTTTTTCGTCGTCCCGCTCTACCTTTCGGTCTGCCTGGGGCTCTCGGCCCTCGCGACCGGAGCGAGGCTGCTGCCGCTGTCGATCACGCTGCTCGCCGCCGCGATCGGAATTCCACGCCTGCTGCCGAACGTTTCGCCGCGCCTTGTCGTCCGCGGCGGCCTGCTCGCTCTTCTCGCCGGGACCGTCGTGCTCCTGGGCGGCCTCGACAAGGACGCAGGAGCCGAGGTTGTATTCGTGCCGATGCTCTTGATCGGGCTCGGGATCGGCGCCCTCGCGTCACAACTCGGTGCTGTCACGGTCTCCGCCGTTCCGGACGACCAGAGTGCCGAGGTGGGGGGCGTGCAGAACACGATGACGAACCTCGGTGCGTCGATCGGAACCGCCGTGGCGGGCTCGATTCTGATCGCCGCTACGGCCTCCTCGTTCACCGCGAACATCCAGCAGAGCCCGGCGATACCGGGGTCCGTGAAATCGGAGGCACACGTCAAGCTCGCCGGAGGCGTGCCCTTCGTCTCGGATGCGGACCTGAATGCGGCGCTGGAGAAGGCGAACGCGGATTCGAAGCAGAGCGAGGCTGCGCTGGCCGGCTACCAGGACGCCCGGGTCGACGGGCTCCGCTCGTCGCTGGCGATCCTGGCGGTGCTCGTCCTCGTTGCGCTCTTCTACGCGCAGCGCATCCCTTCGATCCAGCCCGGAGCGGCGGAGAACCGAGCGGCGCAATGAGCGAGCACCTCGCGCCGCTCGACGCCCGGGCCGTGGCGTCAGCGCCCGGCGCCTTCTCCCGGCGGAAGTTCCTCCTCCCGCTCGCCCTGGCTCAGTTCATCTGCAGCTTCGCGGGTTCGAACATGAACGTGATGATCAACGACATCAGCGAGGACCTGAACACGACCGTCAAGGGCGTCCAGACGGCGATCACGTTGTTCCTGCTGATCATGGCAGTCCTCATGATCCCGGGCAGCAAGTTGACCGACCGCTGGGGGCGGAAGCGGTGCTTCACGATGGGGCTCGTCCTGTATGGAATCGGCGCCGTGCTGAGCGCGGTTTCCCCCGGCCTCGGCGTGCTCATCCTCGGCAACTCCGTCTTCGAAGGCGTCGGGACGGCCTTGCTGATTCCTCCGGTGTACATCCTCACCACCCTGGCATTTCCCGACCTCACGTCGCGTGCCAAGGCCTTCGGCGCGATCATGGGGATGGGAGGCATCGGCGCCGCCGCCGGACCGCTGATCGGGGGTCTGATCACGACGGCAATCAGCTGGCGTGCTGCGTTCGTGTTCCAGGCCTTGGTCGTTGCCGCCATCGTCCTCCTGAGCCGCCGCGCCGTCGTCGATCCGCTCCCGCCCGACCCGGAGCGACCTTTCGACACGGTCGGTGCGGTTCTGTCGGCAGTTGGCCTGTTCTGCCTCGTGTTCGCGATCCTGCAGATTGGGACAGACAACGTTCTCGCGGCCGTCTTTGCGGCGGTCGGCGCAGTCGTCCTGTTCTCGTTCTTCGTCTACATCCGCAGGAGAGAGCGAACCGGCAAGGAGCCCCTCCTGTCGACCAGCCTGTTCAAAAATCGAACGTCGAACCTCGCACTCGTCACGCAGAACATCCAGTGGCTGATTCTCCTTGGCACGTCGTTCACCGTCGCGGTCTTCCTCCAGGAGGTTCGCGGTTACAACGCGATCAAGACCGGTGTCATCTTCACGGCGGCGACGGTGGGGGTGCTGCTGACGTCACTCGGTGCAGAGCGGTTTGCGACGAGGCGGGCTCAGAAGACGTTGATCGTGGCGGGCTTCGTTGGCGCCATCGCCGGGATCGGGCTCTTGATCGGCTTGGTCCTTGCCTGGTCGAGCGTCGTCGCCTTTGTCCCAGGGCTCTTCCTGATCGGAGCCGCGCTCGGGATCATGCTGACGCCCTCGGTGAACGTCGTGCAATCGAGCTTCCCCGAAGAGCAGCAGGGCGAGATCTCGGGACTGTCGCGCAGCATCTCGAACCTGGGCTCCTCGCTCGGGACGGCGATCGCCGGCACCATCCTCGTCTCGGCGGTTGCCACCGGAAACAGGTCATACGTGTGGGCGATGATCGCCCTCGCCGTAGCCGGGGGGATCGGTCTGGGCGCGGCGCTGCTTCTCCCTTCCGACACCGGTGGTCCGTCAGTGGCTGACCACAAGCTTCAGCCCGACCAATAGCACGCCCAGGCTGACGTTTCCGGCCACGACGGCGAGCGTTGCAAGCGGCCCGAGACGCTCGATCCGCGCAACCGTGACGCCCTGGGCGGCGAGGACAACCAGGGCGAGGGCGAAGGCCGCCCAGACGGCGACCTGGGTCGAGATCACGCCGAGGGCGCCCAGTAGGAGGGCGGCCAATGGCGGCACCGCGGCTTCGATGATCGAGCCTTCCCGGCGAGCGATCCGCCTCAGCTCGCCGAAGGAAAGGTGCTGGTCGCGTGCGACGCTGTGGGCGACCGCGTTCGAGTAGACGTGTGCGAGCCAGAAAGCAACGCTCGTCGCTGCCACGAGGACCGCGATGTGTCCGGCGCCGTGTGGATAGGCGCGGGCACCGGCGACCACAACCGCGAGGGCGACGATGGTGCCGTAGATGAAGCCGCCGAGCCGCTCCCCCATGGCCGCTCGGCCGACGCGGGCTGCCCGGTGACGATGGAACTCGCCGGTCATTGGCCCATCATCCATCCGGCGCCTCTGCGACGGTGGCGTCGATGGATTTCAACCGGCCTCCCCGGCGGCGTGGCTTCCGCTGGCAGGAGCGCACGAAGCGAGCCGTCGCCAACCGGCGCATTTTTCCGTTCCTTTTGCTCGCGACCACGGCATTGGGCCTGCTGTCGGGATTCGTGGTGACCTTGGTCGACCGCCAGGACTTTCCGACCTTCGGCACGGGGATCTGGTGGGCCATCGTGACGCTCGGCACGGTCGGCTACGGCGACGTCGTCCCCCACACTGCTTGGGGCCGCGTCGTCGGCAGCGTCGTGATCATCATCGGTGTCACCTTCCTCTCGTTCCTGATCGCGACGGTCACCTCGTACTTCGTGGCGGCCGAGGAGGCCGAGGCTGGCGCAGCCGAGCAGGCAGAGCGGGCCGCCCAGCTGGCGGAGACGATGGAATCCCTCCGCCGCATCGAGCAAAGGCTCGGAGCGATCGAAGCGAAGCTCGGGAACTGACACTCAACGCATCGAGGCTAAAGGTCGATCAGGCCGTCAGCCCCGCGATCCCGTTGCGGATCAGCGATGCGGCCAGCGCCACGATGATGACCGCGGCGATGGTCCTGGCGTTTTTGTCGAGCCACCTGCGGACGCCTTCGAGCAGACGCTCGGCCCATTCCCGGGCGACGAGGAGCAGTACGAGCGCGACCGCGAGGGGGAGGAGGGAGACAACGCTGAAGAAGGCCCAGTTGGCGATGTACTCGGTCGCAGTGGGGTCGAGCTCCGAGATGTTCTTGAGCGCGATCGGGATGAATGCGCCGGGGTTTGCAAGCGCCGCACCCGCTCCGACGATCGCGACGGCGGGGGAGGACGCGACCTTCTGCATCTGGGCGAACATGCTCGCGGCCCGCTTGGGGTTCGGCGGCCTTCGAAGCGTCCGGACCACGAACGCGATCAGTAACAAACCGGCCACCACGTCGAAGATCGCGACCGCCGTCTTCGGACTGCCAGGCGTGCGGTCCGCCGCCGCGTCGCCGAGCACAAACGCGGCGACGATCCCGATTCCCAGCGTCGCCGTCAGCGCGCCGACATAGAACCAGAGGCCCGTTCTCAGAGGCCGGTCGCCGAGCACGAGCACGAGGACCGAGAACGTCAAGGTCGTTGGTGACAACATCGCCGCCAGCGCGGTCAGCGCCAGCTCGGCTTCGATCCAGCCCACGCACCGACCCTAATTCACGTCGGGGCTGGCGCTAGGCATGCTTGGCGGCCCGCTTCGCCTCTTTCCTCGTCGCGCGTGCTTCTTTCTGCTCGGCCGCCTTCTCCTTGGCGCCGGTGTACGAGGTCTGTACGAGTTCCTTGCCGCCGCTCCAGCCGAAGGCCCAAACGAGGAGCACGACCCCGAAGATGATGTTCCACGCCGTCGTCACGAGCTGCTGGCTAACCGAGTACGCAGTCGCGGTCGTGGCGTCCGTTACGCCTTTCAGCGAAGCAACGTTGAACGCCTGGTTGACGCCGGCACCGCCGGGTGTGGCCGACGTCACGTTCGCGATCGAGTTGCCCCCACAGATCCGCATGAGCGTGTCGAAGCTGACCGGGATGTCGTATGCGGCGAGAAAGACTGCCATCACGCCGAGGCTCGCGATCCACCCGAGCAGGGACGGAGCGAACACCCAGAGGAGGTATCTCCTGGGCTCGCCCAGAATGCCCCCACCTTCCTTGGCCTGGTCCCACCACCGGACGACCTTCGGCCAGAACGCGCTGACGAGCGAATAGATCAAGGCGACGCTCCCGACGACGAGGATCACTGTGCCCCATGGGTGCTGGTGCACGAAGTCGAACTTGATATCGAAGGACCCGCTTACGCTCAGGAACAGGTAGAGGTACGTAAACGCCCCGATGACCGTAAAGAAGATCTTCTCGACTACATAGGCGCCGAGGACTCCGGAGAAGGTCGCGCCGGCGATGATCGTCGTGAACATCAGGAGCAACGCCAACGTCCCGAGGTTCGCCGGCAGGATCCCGTTGAGCGCCACCGACGCTGCGTAGCACGCGAGCACGAGCCGGAAGCGCGTCGTCGGATAGGCGTAGCGCAGGATCGCGTACCAGGCGAACGCCGTAGCCGTTGTCTGCAGCGTCTTCAGCGCGACGCCGGCCACGAGGTACCCGAGCGAGATCTCGCTCATCGTGTCCCACAGGTTGTTCAGCCAGCCGCGGATGTCCCAACCGAGGAGATCGGCCGCCGCGCCGATCACCAGGATCACGAGCCCGCCGATCAGCAGGCGCCTCCAGTGCGGGTGCCTGCGCTGCTCCTCCAAAGGCGCCGCGGCAGCCTGGCTCATTTCCATCCGCCGCTCATTCTCCAAGTCCGGCAACGCCCGTCGTCGTCCGATCCGGGTGATGCTCGGCCATCGTCGTTACGCCAGAGTCGGTGTGGAATGTGTCGTTGGCTTGCGTACTCGGGGTCGCCTGTTCTCCTTCAGGAGCTGCTCTACGGGCCGAAGAACTCGCTGATCGTCCAGAGCTTGCATTCGCGGCTCGGCGCAGAGGAGACGAACGGCGACGGCTTCGGCGTCGGGTGGTACGGCGCGCAGGAAACGCCGGCGGTGTTCCGGAGCGTCGAACCGGCCTGGAACGACCGCAACCTGCGCGAGCTCGCCGATCACGTGACCGCAACCACGGTCTTCGCGCACATCCGCGCTTCGACGGGATCGCCGGTCCAGCAGACGAACTGCCACCCGTTCCGTCATGGGCGTTGGCTCTGGATGCACAACGGGGTCATCCATGAGTATCAGGCGGTCAAGCGCGACCTCGTGCTTGCGATCGACCCGGAGCTCTATCCCGAGATCGAAGGCACGACAGACTCTGAGACTCTCTTCCACCTCGCCCTGACATTCGGCTTGGAAGAGGATCCACCCGCGGCAGTCCAGCGAGCGATCGGCTTCGTCGAGTCGGTCGGGCACGAACATGCCGTCGAGTACCCGTTCCAGGGAACGATCGCGACGACGAACGGTGAGAGCATCTGGGCCTTCCGGTACTCGAGCGAGGGTAAGTCGCGTTCTCTTTTCTTCAGCACGGATGTCTCGACGCTCCGCGCGTTGTATCCCGAGAACGAGCTCCTCCGACGACTCGACGACGAGTCGCGGCTTATCGTCTCCGAGCCGCTTGGTGACGAGCTACCGGGTGCTTGGAACGAGGTTCCGGAATCGTCGTGGGGCGTCATCAAGCCTGGTCAGGACGAACTGCATGAATTCACTCCCGCCGCCGACTTCGTGGTGGCGAGGCAGTGACCCGGCGCGGCAGCACTTGCGTGATCGCCGTCGTCGCACTCGCGACGCTGGCCGCCGGGTGCGGCGGCAAGAGCAGCAGCAGCCAGTCGACGTCCGCGGCCGACTGGGCGAACGGCCTCTGCTCCGCCGTCTCGACCTGGTCGACCTCGGTGCAAACGACGACGACCTCTCTGAAAGGGAACGTGACCGAGGACTCACTCAAGTCTGCTTCCGCTGAGGTGACGAAGGCGACGGACGAGTTCGTGAACGATCTCAAGGGTCTTGGCACGCCGGATACGGAGTCGGGCAAGAAGGCAAAGGAGACCCTCGATACACTCGCCGGTCAGCTGAAAACAAACGTTCAGACGATCGACAAGGCCGTCAAGGAAGTCTCCGGAACGAGTGGCGCCCTCAAGGCGGTCTCGACCGTCAGCTCAACGTTGGTGACCGTCGGTGATCAGGTGACGACCGCCTTCACCAGCATCCAGCAGCTCGACACGAAGGGCGAGCTCGACAAAGCCTTCAAGGACAGCGAGGACTGCAAGGCGCTGAACAAGCAGGGAAGCTGAGGCCGATCACGCCGCGGTTTCCAAGGACTTCCTCGTTCGACGCTCGGGTTCACCGGCTGCTTGCCCGGCATCCTCAGCTTCGTAAGAGGCGAGCAGCCGCTTCTCGTCCTCGAATCTCGGGAACTTGAAGTAGACGAGCACCGCGCCGAGCAGCACTGCCACGATCCCGGCCGTGTAAGCCCACTGGTCACCCTTCAAGAACGAGGTCTTGGCCGCGGCGATGATCTGGTCCTGAACCGAGGTTGGGTACCGCTGTGCGGTGTCCGCCGCACTCGAAAAGGACTTCGTCAGCTCGCCCTGCACGGAGCTGTTGACGTTCTTACCGGAAGCTGCGACCGCGGCTCCCGCAGCGGCGGCGTAGCCCGCCGTCAGGAGCGCGCCGAAGACCGACTGCATGATCGCTCCGCCCAGGTCACGTTGCAGGTCGGCGGTGCCCGAAGCCATCCCGACCCGCTTGACGGGCACCGATCCGGTGAGTGAATGCGAGGCCGGCGTCCCGGCCAGTCCGACACCGATGCCGACGAATGAATACCCGAGCGCAACTTTCCAGTAGGAGATGCTCTCCTTCCAGAGGACCAGCATCGTCAGAAAGCCGAGCAGGACGAAGACGTAGCCGAGGAGGAGCGTGAAGCGGGCGCCCCGGGCCTCGATGAGCTTTGCCGAGCGCGGCGCCACGACGACCATGAAGGCTGCCGCCGGCAGGATCGCGAGCCCGGCGTCGACGGTCGAATAGTCGAGCACGTTCTGGAGGAACTGCTGGCCGATGAACATCGCTCCCATCAACGAGCCGAAAACGATGATTCCCGCGCAGGCCGCCACCCAGAAGGTCGGTCGGGCCGCGGTATGGAGGTCGTAAAGCGGGTTCTTCGCCCGACGTTGTCTGATGAAGAAGGCGACGAGGGCGGCGGCAGCGACGGCGAACAGCCCGAGGATGAGAGTCGTCTCGTTTGGCACCGCGGCGAAGTTGATCCCCAGGATCAGCGCGCCTACGAGAGCGATCGAAAGGACCCCGCCGAGGTGGTCGACCGGATCGGTCGTCTCGTTTACGTGGGCGGGAACGAGCAGGACCGCCATCACGAGCGCGATTACCGCGAGGGGCAGAGTGAGCAGAAAGACCGAGCCCCACCAGAAGTGCTCGAGCAGGATCCCTGAACAGAGCGGTCCCAGCGCCGCGATCGCGCCGCCGGTCGCAGCCCAGAGCGCGATCGACTTGGTCCGGGCCGGCCCTGACCAGAGTGCCGTGATCAAGGCAAGAGTGGTCGGGTACGCCATCCCCGCTCCGACCCCACCGAGGACTCGCGCTCCGAACAGCACATCGATGTTCGGTGCCCACGCAGCCAGGCAGTCCGCCGGCACGGTCACCACCATGCCGATGATCAGTAGGAGCTTGCGCCCGTACCGATCCCCGACAGCGCCGAAGTACAGCACCGAGGCAGCCAGCCCGAGCGAGTAGCCGACGGCTACGAGATTGAGCGCCGTTTGCGACGCATCGAATTCCCTCCCGATCGCGGGGAGTGCGACGTTGGCGACGGCGAGGCCCAGATTGGCGACGGCCGCAACCGCGATCAGCGAACCGAGCACGAGCCCGGCGCGTTTCGGGGCAGTAGAGCGCTCGGCGGGAGCCCTCGTCGCTCCGGCTTCACCCGTCGTGGCCACTGCCTCGGTCATCTGGCGCGACGAGCCTCCTGCCGAGGCATCGATACCGCATCGTCCGGTTCGGATGAACAAGCGGGCGGGGCTCGGTGCGACGCTGGCCCCGTGCCCGAGACGGTGTCGACCCCGGAGGTCGCCCATGCAATGAGCCACGCTCATGGAGCCGAGCACGCCCCATCCAACCGCCGGGCCCAGTTGATCGAGATTGCCGAGGCGGTGTTGCTCGCCATCGTCGCGGTCGCCACGGCCTGGAGCGGCTATCAGACGGCGCGCTGGGACAGTCGCCAGGCACAGCTGTATGGCCTGTCGAACAAGTACCGAGCGGCTGAGAACCGGGCCGCGACTCTCAGTGGTCAACAGCGTCTCTACGACACGACGACTTTCGGGTTCTGGCTGCAGGCGAAGGTGCAAGGGGACCAGAAGGCCGGCGCGCTCTTCGTGCGGCGCTTCCGCCCGGAGTACCGACCTGCCTTCGCGGCTTGGCTGAAGACGGACCCGTTTCACAACCCAAAGGCGCCGGCCGGTCCCCTGTTGATGCCGCAATACCACAACGCCGCCGCTGAGCGAGCCGCCCGCGAGGGCGAACGGGCTTCCGTCGCGCTCGAGGGAGGCACGACGGCGCGCGAGACCGGCGACAAGTACCTCCGCAACACCGTCCTCCTCGCGACCGTCCTGTTCCTGACCGCATTGGCCCAGAAGTTCAAGGTCGAAGGCGTGCGGATCGGACTGATCGTGGTCTCCGCGGTTCTCCTCGCGATCGCCCTCTTCTACGTCGGCACGTATCCCCGCACCTGAGCGATTCATCCCTATGGGATGACCACCGACGGAGGGGCCGAGCGTACGGTCGGCTACTTCGTGAGCGCTCGAAAGGACTCCAAAGGCCGGCGTCCGCGGGTGGTCGTCCTCGGTGGCGGCTTCGGCGGCGTCGGAGCCGCCCAGAACCTCGGAAAAAGCGACGTCGACGTCGTGCTCGTCGACAAGCACGATTACCACACGTTTCAGCCGTTGCTCTACCAGGTGGCGACCGGGCTACTCGAGCAACCGGCCGTCGGGCATCCCCTCCGCGACCTCTTCCACAAGCACCCGAATGTCAGGGTGCACCAGGACGCCGTCACCGAGATCGACCTCGACGCGAGGAAGGTGCGTTTTGGCGAGCTCGAGGATCAGGACTACGATTTCCTCGTTCTGGCGCTCGGCGCGGAGGTCAACTTCTTCGGCGTCGAGGGAGCCGAGCAGGTCGCTTTCCCCCTCTACACCTTGGCGGACGCGGTGCGGCTCAAGAACCACGTTCTCAAGATCTGGGAGGAGACCGACCGCAGTCCGATGCTCGCGGAAGACGGCTCGCTGAACATCGTCGTCGTCGGCGGCGGGCCTACCGGGATCGAGACCGCGGGCGCTCTGGCCGAGCTCTACAAGGGCGTTTTCCGAAAGGACTACCCCGACCTGCCGCACGAGCAGGCCCGGATCGTGCTCGTCGAAGCCGGCCCGGAAATCTTCCCGATGTTCAAGCCGGACATCCGGTCCTACACCGAACAGGCCCTCGACGAGCGGGGCGTTGAGGTGATGACCGGGGAAGTGGTCGAGTCGATCGCGCGGAGCCGCGTCACCCTCAAGTCCGGCACCGTCCTACGGGCATACACGCTCGTCTGGGGAGCGGGGTTGCAGGGCAATGCACTCGTGCGCTCGCTCGGTCTCGAGCTGGAAAAGGGAAATCGGATCGCGGTCGAAGCCGAACTCACGATCCCGGGGCACCCGGAGGTGTACGCGGTGGGCGATATCGCCGCGATCACCGATCAGAAGACGAGGGCGAGCACGTGGGCGAGACGATCGCTCGCCGAGTCGCCGGCAAGCAGACAAAACCATTCAGGTACCGCGACAAAGGAACGATGGCGACGATCGGACGGGGCTCTGCGGTCGTGCAGATGCTGGGCGGGCGAACGATGAAGGGAAAGGCCGCCCAGGTCGCCTGGGGAACGGTGCACCTGGCGCTGCTGCCGACGAACCAGGACCGCGCCAAAGCCGTTGTCGACTGGGCAGGCGCCGGTTTGACCCACCAGCGTGGAGCCCGGATCACCGTCGAGTCGTGACGGAGGGAACGATGACCGATGCGACCGCGGAGTTCTTCGGCGCGCTGGCCGAGCGTGGCCATGTCCCAATGCTCGAGTGGGCGAAGGGCACCGTGCGATTCGAGCTTGCAGACGGAAAGCGGGTCGACCGCTGGCACCTTGTGGTCGATAAGGGGGACCTCGCAGTCTCTCGGAGGAACGCTCGGGCGGAATGCACCTTCCGAGCGGACAAGGCGTTGTTCGACCGGATCGCCAACGGCGAGGTCAACGCAACAGCCGCGGTGTTGCGTGGCGCGGTCGTCATCGACGGGAACATGGAGCTGTTGGTGCAGCTCCAGAAACTCTTTCCCGGACCGCCGGCCAAGCGCGGGCGGGGGCGGAACGGGGCGAGCGGACGGCGCAGGACGTGAGCGACGGGCTCGTCAAGATCCTCGACGGCAACACCTTCGTCGTCAGTGACTCCCGCGGCGACATCGAGGCATCGCTGACCGACCCGACGGGCCTGTTCTCGTTCGACACACGGTTTCTCTCGGAATGGGTCCTAACCGTGAACGGCCAACGGTTGACCCCGCTCTCGACCGACGACCTGCAGTACTTCGAGACTCGCTTCTTCCTCGTCCCCGGGACCGGGACCGTCTACGTCGATTCGAAGCTCTCGGTGATTCGACGCCGCGCGGTCGGGAACGGGTTCCGTGAGGAGCTGCAGATTCTCAACCACGACGAGAAACCGGTCGACCTGACCGTTCGGATCGATGCAGGCTCCGATTTCGCGGACCTGTTCGAGGTCAAGGACGCGCTGAAGAAGAAGGGCACCTACTCGGCGCGCGTTACCGACGGCCGTCTCGTGCTGGGATATCAACGCGAGACGTTCACGCGCGCGACGGACATATCCGCTACGGCGCCGGCCCGCGTCGACAAGAAGGGGCTGACGTTCAAGACACGGATCGAGCCTCAGGGCGAGTGGTCGACAAACCTCGACGTCGTCACGGCGCTCATTGGCTCGGGAGAAAGGCATGAACGGCCGACATTCGCACGGCCACGGGGCCGCCAGAACATGGAGACCAACCTGAAGCGCTGGCTCGATCAGGCCCCGGCCCTCGAGTGCGACTGGGACTCGCTCCGAGAGACGTACCGGCGCAGTCTCGTCGACTTGGCGGCGCTTCGCTTCTCGCCGCCGATCATGGGTTACCGAAGCCTTCCCGCTGCGGGGCTGCCGTGGTTCATGACCATGTTCGGCCGCGACAGCATTTTGACCAGCCTGCAGGCTCTGCCGTTCACACCCGAGCTCGCGGCGACGACCCTGCGAGCGCTCGGGGACTGGCAGGGGACGGTTGTCGACGACTTCCGCGACGAGGATCCCGGACGGATCCTCCACGAGATGAGGTACGGCGAACTCCCGGCGTTCGAGGAGCGGCCGCATTCGCCCTACTACGGGTCCGCCGACGCAACGCCGCTGTACGTCGTGCTGCTGGACGAGTACGAGCGCTGGACCGGCGATCGCCGGCTCGTCCACGAACTGGAGCACGAGGCGCGCGCCGCACTGAACTGGATCGACGAGTACGCGGACTTGATGGGCAACGGCTACATCTCGTACCAGCGCCGCAACGAGAAGACCGGCCTTGAGAACCAGTGCTGGAAAGACTCGTGGGATTCCATCTCGTACCGAGACGGTCGTCTGGCGGGGTTCCCGCGGGCGACGTGCGAGCTCCAGGGTTACGCCTACGACGCCAAGAGGCGCGCCGCGCGGCTCGCGCGCGAGGTCTGGAAGGACCCAGAGTTCGCGTCTCAGCTCGAGAAGCAGGCTGCTGAGCTCAAGCGCCGCTTCAACCGAGATTTCTGGATCCCTGACCGCGAGTACTTCGCTCTGGCGCTGGATAGCGACGGCAAGCAGGTCGATGCGCTCAGCTCGAACATCGGACACCTGCTCTGGAGCGGCATCGTCGACAAGCCGAAGGCGAAGGCGATCGCGCGCCATCTCCTAGGCCCACGTCTCTTCTCCGGCTGGGGTGTGCGCACCCTCGCGACGGGCGAAGGGCGCTACAACCCGATCGGCTATCACGTGGGCACCGTTTGGCCCTTCGACAACTCGTTCATCGCCTGGGGTCTGCGCCGATACGGCTTCAAGGAGGAAGCAGCGCGGATCGCCGCCGGCATCCTCGAGGCCGCCGACTTCTTCGATGGCCGGCTGCCCGAAGCCTTCGGCGGCTACGAGCGAACGCTGACGAGGTACCCGGTTCAGTACCCGACCGCGTGCAGCCCTCAGGCCTGGTCGACGGGCGCGCCGCTCCTGCTGCTACGGACGATGCTCGGCCTGGAGCCGGTCGGCGACCTCCTTGTCGTCGATCCGGCGCTGCCGGTCGGGATCGGGCACGTGGCTCTGCTCGATATCCCCGGCCGCTGGGGCCGAGTCGACGCGTTCGGTCGCGGGCGCGTGAGCGTGGGTGAGAAAAAGGGCCTCCGGCAGTCCCGGGACGCCATGCCTGTCTAGGGCGATTGGGATCGAAGGTCATCGTGCTCGAACACGTTCATCCCATCGAGACGATGTCCCGAACCACCGGCCTCAGTAGGTTCGCACCCGCCCGGCGGTTCGCGAGAGACCGCCGCCGCCGGACCCACCGAAGAGAGGAGAGACACCGATGACGACGACCGTGGCTTCCCCCGCAACCCGTACGCAGGCCGATCAAGCCGGTCAGCCTGCGGATGTCTTCGTGGCGTTCGGGATCACGGGCGACCTTGCGAAGGTCATGACGTTCATGTCCCTCTACCGCCTCGAGCGGCGCGGCCTCATCGACTGCCCGATCGTGGGGGTCGCCGTCGACGACTGGACTGTCGACGACCTCAAGGAACGTGCGCGGACGTCGATCGAGGGTGCGGGCGAGCGGCTCGAGCCGAAGGTGTTCGATCGCTTCGCCGATCGGCTCTCATACGTCTCGGGTGATTTTTCCGACTCCTCGACGTACGAGCGAGTCGCAGAGGCGATCGACGGAGCCCAGCTTCCGGTCTTCTACCTCGAGATCCCACCATTCCTCTTCGGCAAAGTCGTCAAGGGCCTGGCGGAGGCCGGACTGACGAAGAACGCGCGGATCGTCGTCGAGAAGCCCTTTGGCCACGACCGTGCTTCGGCGATCGAGCTCGCGGACGAGCTCCATCAGTACATCGACGAGTCGCAGCTCTACAGGATCGATCACTTCCTCGGGAAGATGGGCACCGACGAGATTCTGTACCTGCGCTTCGCGAACGCGATGCTCGAGCCACTGTGGAGTCGGAACTACCTCGAGAGCGTGCAGATCACGATGGCCGAGAGCTTCGGGGTCGAGGACCGCGGCCATTTCTACGATCCGGTCGGCGCGCTACGGGACGTTGTGGTCAACCACCTGATGCAACTCGTCTCGGCGGCCGCCATGGAGGTCCCGTCCTCCTCCGACTCCGACACGCTCAAGGATGCGCAGGTGGCGCTCTTCCGGGCGATCGCAGACGCCGATCCCGGACAGTACGTGCGCGGGCAGTACGACGGGTACCGCGAGATCGACGGCGTTGCACCCGATTCGCAGACAGAGACGTATGCGGCATTGCGGCTCGATATCGACAACTGGCGCTGGGCCGATGTGCCGTTCTTCATCCGGGCGGGAAAGCGGCTTCCAGCTACTCAGACCGAGCTCCGGCTCGTCTTCAAACATCCGCCGCGTCTCGGGTTCTGGGACGAAAAACACAGGCCCGAGCCGAACCAACTCGTCGTCAAGCTCGACCCTTCCACCGGCGTTCGACTGATCGTTGACGCACGCCGGGGAAAGGAGGCTCGTCCCGCACCGATCTCGCTCGACATGGAGTTCGCGGAGGAAGGCGGTGAAGGCGCCGCGCCTTACGAGGTGCTCCTCCACGCGGCGATGATCGGCGACAGCAAGCGATTCACTCGCCAGGATGGCGTCGAGGAGGCCTGGCGGATCATGCAGCCGCTCTTAGACGCGCCACCGCCGGTGCATGCCTACGCCCCCGGCTCGTGGGGTCCGAAGGCCGCGGACAAGCTGCTTGCCGGCCACGCTCACTGGCACGACCCGTGGGTGACGTCGTGACCGCGGTCGAGACGGCGGCCGAGGCCCGCCCACAGAGCGCGGCGGCACCGTCACCCTTCCCGCCGATCGCGGACTACGCGTTCCTCTCCGACTGCCACACGGGTGCGCTGGTCGCGCCCGACGGAGCGATCGACTGGCTCTGCGTGCCGTCGTTCGACTCGCCGAGCGTCTTCGGCAGCCTGCTCGACCGGGAGGCGGGGACGTTCCGCTTCGCTCCTTTCGGAATCAACCATCCGACGGCCCGTGCCTATGAGCCCGGCACGAACGTGTTCGTGACCACCTGGAAGACGCCGAACGGCTGGGTGATCGTCCGCGACGCGCTCACGATCGGCCCGTGGGAGCACGAGGATCAGATCACGACCCATACCCGGCCCCCTGCCGACGACGACGCCGACCACATGCTTGTCCGCACGGTCGAGTGCGTGGAGGGTGAGGTCGAGGTGGAGCTCGTGTGCGAGCCTGTCTTCGACTACGGGCGCATGCCTGCCGAATGGGCGCTCGTCAAAGACGATCGCCATATCGCAGATGCGACCGGCGCGGGCCAGAAGATCCGCCTGAGGTCGGATCTCGCGCTAGGGGTCGAGGAAACCAGGGTGCGGGGACGACACGTGCTGAGGCCCGGGGATCGCGCTTACTGCGCACTTTCCTGGGCGGAGGAGCTCGCCGCGCCCAAAGACGCAGACGAGGCCGCCGCGAAGATCAAGGCCACAGAGCACTTCTGGCGCTCCTGGCTCGGTCGAGCCCGCCTCCCGGATCACCGGTTCCGAGATCCGATCCAGCGCTCTGCTCTGACCATCAAAGGGCTCACGTACATGCCCACCGGGGCGACCGTTGCGGCGCTCACGACCTCCCTGCCGGAGACGCCGGGCGGCGAGCGGAACTGGGACTACCGCTACACGTGGATCCGCGACACGACTTTCACGCTGCAGGCGATGCACTTCCTCAACCTCGACTGGGAGGCGGACGAGTTCATGCAGTTCGTCGCCGACATCGAGACGACCGAGGACGGCTCGCTGCAGATCATGTACGGGATCGACGGTCGCCGCGATCTGACGGAGTCGACGCGCGACGACCTCTCGGGGTATGCCGGGGCAAAGCCGGTCCGGATCGGCAACGGCGCCTTTGACCAGCGGCAGAACGACGTCTTCGGCGCCGCGCTCGACTCGATCCTGCTCCACACACGCAGGAGCCAGCGCATGCCGAGGCGCCTATGGCCGATCGTCGAGACGCAGGCCGAGTGCGCAACCCGAGTATGGCGGGAGCCGGATCAGGGCATCTGGGAGGCGCGCGGCGCCCCGCAGCACTACGTCTCCTCGAAGCTCATGTGTTGGGTCGCCATGGACCGGGCGGCCAAGCTCGCTGAGATTCGCGGCGACCGAGAGGCTCAGCAGAAGTGGGCCGACGTCGCGGAAGAGATCAAAGAGGACATCCTCGCGAACGGTGCCAAGGACGGGATCCTCCGCCAGCACTACGAGACGGACTCGCTCGACGCCTCGACGCTGCTCGCTGCGCTCTTCGGCTTTCTGCCGGCGGACGACGACCGCCTGAAGGCGAGCGTGCTCGCGATTGCGGAAGAGCTGACCGAGGACGGCTTCGTACTGCGCTACAAGACCGACGAGACCGACGACGGTCTCTCCGGCAAGGAGGGGACGTTCCTCATCTGCTCCTTCTGGCTCGTTTCCGCGCTGGCGATCGTCGGCGAGCTCCAGCGTGCACGCGATCTGATGGAGCGCCTGCTTCGAGTCGCCTCGCCGTTCGGGCTCTACGCGGAGGAGTTCGACGTCGAAACCGGCCGCCACCTGGGGAACTTTCCTCAGGCCTTCTCGCACCTCGCCCTGATCGAGGCCGCGGCCCGGATCATCGTTCCTGAGATGCTCGCGGAGTACTGAGCGCGGCGGGAAGGCGAGTGTCAGCGGGGAATCCCGGTAGGGCTTTCGCGAGACCGCTTCTCAGGGAAATTCGCGCACTGTTTCGCGTCTGAGCACCTCGGCGCCGGCAAACGCGAGCGCAAACAGAGCCAAGAGCGGGTACACACGCTGGCCGTCCGTCGGCCCGATCAGGAGGGCGGTGGGCTCTTCAGACGGTGACGACCGTCGGCTACGGAGACGTGACGCCAGCGCGTACCTCCGGTCGGATCGTCGCAGCGTTCGTGATGCTCCAGGGCATCGCCTTCCTGGCGATCCTCGTGGCGGCGATCACCTCGACCTTCGTCGCACGCGCAGAGCGCGAGCAAGCGGAAGCTAGGGAAGAAGAGAGCGGCGAAGAACGGATCGACGCTCGCTTCGATGATCTCGCTGCTCGTCTGGATCGGTTCGAGGGGATGATCGCGCGCCTAATCGGTCCCTAAGAGCGGCGGAGCACCGCGGCCCGATGAGACCGCGGCTGGGGTTAGGTCGCTCCGGGGGCCTTCCCGACTGCCGGGTGCGGATTCTCCGGGAACTCCCGCAGCGTTTGCCGGCGCAGTGCTTCGATGGCGATGGCGGTCGTAGCGGCAAGGATCACGACCCCGAGCAGCTGCCGGTTGCCGGCCGTTGGTCCCACTGCGAGCAGGATCAGGAACAAGAAGAGAGCGGCCACCCAGACGACGATCGGATGATTTCTGAAGGAAGGTGCGAGCGAGCGCCTGAAGGCGACTGCGAGTCGATTCGGGCCTGCGAGGACAGTAACGACGAGGACCAAGGCGCCGTAGACGACGAGGATGACCGCGAGGTCTCGCAGCACGCTCGTCTCGATCGCCCAGATCACCCTCACCGGCTGCTTGTTCGCCTCCGTCTTGACGAGCGAGTCGACGATCGCCCCGCCCAGGAAGCGCCTGAGGGAGGCGATCACCAGGCCGACGAATATGAGACTCGCCCCGGTCGCCCCCAGCAGCAGCCTGCGCCGCCCCCGCGCGAGGTAGATCGCGAGTGCGTAGAGGGCGACTACGGCGATCAGGAGCAGCGAGCTCAGCGCTTTGAGGATCTTCACCGCCGTCTGAGCGGCGCTGAGCTGGCTCGACTTCATGATCACGAGCTGGCCCGCGCTCGGATCGGCGTTTGCCTTCAGCTTGTCCTCCAACCCGAGCCGTGTCGCCAGCCTCATGATCGCCGGTCTCAGGTCCAGCGTGACCTCTCCGTTCGCGGTCGAGATGTTCCCGTTCCTGCCCAGGTCCTTGCCCTCCAGCACCCGCAGAACAGCCGCGTGGGCGCGCTTGTTGGCGTTCTCCCAAAGCGCCTGCACCCTCGGCCGCTGCAGCAGCCTGTCGGCGGCCGTGGGCACGACGGTGTTCTGGAGCGCCGCCGCCAGCACGGCGGCAGTTCCCTTTCTTTGCGCCGGCAGTCGTTCGCGCAGCTGGGCGCCAGCAGCTGCGTCGACGAGTTTGCCCAGGCCTGATCATCGAGCAGCTGACGCTTCGCCCAGACCGTGAGCGACGAAACCAAAAGCAGGATCGTCGCCAGCGCGAACAAGACCCAGACAAGCACTCCGCGCTTCTTGCTCATCCTCGCCTCGCGCTTCTCACTTCAGCCTGCCTCGGCGGGGGAACGAGCGGGCCGAGCCGCTCCTCGGCTTTCGCGGCCGACCTCTCGGCCGTCGGTTGATCAGCCAACAGCCTTCTGCCTGATCAATCGAGCTCGGCTTGCCTCATCCGCTGCGCTCACGGGCCTCCTCGTGCTCACGGGCCTCTCGTCTCCAGCCCGGAAGGCTCGCGCTCCTTTCAGCAGCCCGCATCATCCTGTCGGGGCGATGTCTCGGACACTTCCCTTGGTTGCCTTGACCGATCATCCGTATTGTCGGGCCGCCCAAGCCGGTAAAGAACGCGATGAAGGGGTGCAGCAGCGCTGCAGACGCTGATTCTCAGTGTCCTCGGTCTCGGTCTCGCCGTCGCCGTTTGCAGTCCGGTTTCCGTCGTAACGGTCATCGTCCTGCTGACCATGCCCTCAGGCCGGCGGCGAGCTATCGCCTTTGTGGCGGGCTGGTTGTTGGCGATCGCGGCGATCGGCGGGATCGCGGTGTTCGTGCTGCACGGTCAGGACTTCAGCTCGCACAAGACGACTCCGTCCCGCGCCGCGTCCGTAGCGGAGATCCTGTTGGGCTGCATCGTTTTGTTCGTCTCGGTTCGCGCTCTCCGTCGCCGGTCCGGCAAAGCCCTAAGCGCCGAGACTCCTAAATGGGTCGCGCGTCTCGATCAGACGAACTGGCTGTTGGCCACCCTCGTCGGGTCGTTCATGCTCACCTACTCACTGACCCTCGCCGCCGCCATCGAGATCCTCAAGGCGCACGTTTCGAGGGGCGATGCTGCTCTTGCCTTCACGATCTTCGCGCTTGCGTCGATCACCACCATTGGCGCGCCCGTCGTTCTCGTCATGGTCGCACCGGAGCGCTCCGCCGAGAGGCTCGCGGCGTGGCGGCGATGGCTGCTCGGAAACTCCAGCACCATCGGCCTGGTCGCACTGATGGTGATCGGCGCCGTGCTGATCGGGAGGGGCATCCACGATCTGGTCGCGTGATGGCGGCGAGAATCCTTCATCCCGTCGGGACGATGCGCTTTCTGGGCGCTCGCACAATCGTCTGAGGCTGGGATCGCCAAGGTCGGACCGGAGGGCGCATGGATGCATTTGACGTGATCATCGTCGGAACAGGCGCAGGAGGGGGAACGCTGGCGCGCCACCTCGCCGCTTCGGGCAAGCGGATCCTCTTGCTCGAGCGGGGCGACTGGCTGCCGCGCGAGCCGGCCAACTGGCTCGCGCAGGATGTCTTCGTCGATAACCGCTACGTGTCCGAAGACACGTGGTACGACGGACGGGGCAAACCGTTCCAACCGCAGATCCACTACTTCGTCGGCGGTGCGACGAAGCTCTACGGCGCGGCCCTCTACCGGCTGCGCGCTGAGGACTTCGGAGAGCTACAGCACCACGACGGGATCTCCCCGGCATGGCCGATCTCCTACGACGAGCTCGAGCCCTACTACTCGCAGGCGGAGCAGATGTACGAGGTGCACGGAGCGCGCGGCGAGGATCCGACCGAGCCGCCGGCCAGCGAGCCGTATCCTCACCCCGCGGTCTCGCACGAGCCCCGAATCCAGCAGCTCTCGGACCAGCTCGCCGCCGCGGGCTACCACCCGTTCCACGCGCCCTGCGGGATCCTGCTCAACGAGCAGAACATGGCCTACAGCACCTGCGTGCGTTGCGCCAACTGCGACGGCTTCCCCTGCCCGGTGCACGCCAAGGCAGACGCCGAGGTGATGGGGGTGCGGCCTGCCCTCGAGCATGAGAACGTCACGCTGCTGAGAAATGCCAGGGCGATCAAGCTCGAGACGAACCCGGCCGGCACGGCTGTCACCGGAGTGGTCGTCGAGCGCGACGGCGCGACCGAGACCTTCGCCGGCGATCTCGTCGTCGTCGCCTGCGGTGCGGCCAACACGGCGAAACTGCTCCTTCAATCGGCGACCGACAAGCACCCGAACGGGCTCGCCAACGGCTCCGACCAGGTCGGGCGGAACTTCATGTTCCACGACAGCGTCGCGGTCCTGGCGCTCTCGCGTGAGGAGAACCCGACCGTCTACCAGAAGACCCTCGGGCTCAACGACTTCTACTTCGGCAGCGACGAGTTCGAGTTTCCCCTCGGGAACATCCAGATGGTCGGCAAGTCGCAGGCGCCGATGTTCCGCGGCGAGAAGCCCGGCGAGACGAAGCTGGCGCCGGAGTGGACGCTGGAGCGCGTCGCGCGACATGCGATCGACTTTTGGCTGTCGACCGAGGACTTGCCGCGGCCGGAGAACAGGGTCAGCGTCGACCGCGACGGCAAGCTCACCCTGAGCTACAACGAGACGAACGCCGAGGCCAAGAAACAGCTTTACGAGAAGCTCCGTTCACTGCTCGGCATGCTGGACCTGAACCAAGGCCACCTGTTTCACCGCTTCGCCTACATGAAGAACGAGATCCCGTTCGCGGGCTGTGCACACCAGGCGGGCACCTGCCGATTCGGCGACGACGCTGCGACGTCGGCGTTGAACGTCGACTGCCGCGCTCACGAGCTGGACAATCTGTACGTCGTCGACACAAGCGTCTTCCCGTGCATCGGCGCCGTCAACCCGGCCCTGACGGCTATGGCCAACTCCCTTCGTGTCGGCGACCACCTCCTGGAGCGGCTCGGCGCGCGCGTCCCGGCAACGGCGGTCGCCTAGCGGCATGGCGGAAGACGGGCGTCGCTCGCGCTTCGGCGTCGCAGGGCGACTCGCGCTCTTTCCGGCACGCGCCGCGGCGCGGGCATCGCGCCGCCCGCTCGAAGCCGCTGCTGACGATCATCTCGTCCCCGAGCTTTCGAGGCTAGCCGACCGTGCCTTCGCGAGCGAGTTGCCGGAGGAGCTCGCGCGCTCGATCGCCGAGCACCACGTGCTCGAGCGGGTGGCACTCGAGCTGGCGGAGAACGGCGCGCTGGACTCCGCCGTCGAGAAGGTCCTCGCGAGCCCGCAGACGAAGGAAACGGTGGATCGCCTTGTCCGCAGCGACGAGGTCCGGCTAGCGATCAAGGAGGTCGTTGCAAGCCCCGAGGTGCGGTCGGCCCTGGCGGAGCAGAGCGTAGGGCTGGCCGAGGAGATGGCGGCAGAGATACGGGGTCGCACTGTTGAGCTCGACGACCGAATCGAGGCCCGCTTCCGGCGGCGATCCCAGGGCGGGAGTTCGGGTTTCGCGGGAGTGGCAACGCGTGGGGTGGTGCTCGTCGTCGATGCGCTCGCGATCGCAGTCGTCTTCGCGCTCGTCGCGGGGCTGCTTGGCCTGGTGTCCTACCTTGTCGGCGGGCTCCGCCCGACCTGGCTCGTCCAAGCGCTGCTCGGAAGCGGCTGGGCGCTCGTCGCGGGCTCGTACTTGGTGTTCTTCTGGAGCGTCACCGGTCGTACACCCGGCATGTACGTGATGAACGTGCGCGTCCGAGACAAGGCCGGAAAGCCGCCGTCGGTCGGACGGGCAGTAGTCCGCGTGGTGGCGACCTGGATCTCGATCGTCCCGTTCTTCCTCGGCTACGTGACCGTGCTCTTCGACGGTCGCAGACGTGGCCTCCCGGACCTCATTGCCGGGACCGAGGTCGTCTACAACACCCGTAGATAGGGGCTAGGTCGGGCTCGGGTTCAGGCTGGCCGCGATCTTCTCGATCGCTTCGCGCTCGGCGGCGCTCACGCTTGCCATCGCTCCTTTCTCCTTGTGCGCTTCAGCGGCCCGCGCGGCAACGTCGAGCGTGAAGTGCTTGTAACCGGATACCTCCCCAGGACCGGCCTTCTGCTCGAGTAGCGCCACCGCCTCGCCAAGGCGCTTCAGACCCAGACTCTCGGCCTCCTCGGCCGACCCGAAGCGCTTTGTCTTGGGGTTGTCGGCGACGAGATCGTCGAGCAACTGGTTGGCCCCGTGCTCCTTGCGAGCCTCGGCGTAGACCTTTGCGATCGCCCAGCTCTCGCGAAAGCTTCCGCCCTTTGATGCGCTCAGGGCAACGACGCCCGCGGTGGGGGGTCCTTCGCGCACGAGCTCCCATTCCTCCTCGGTGAAGTCGGCTTTGCCGGTCATGCTCCTCCTCTCGTTTGGTGATCGCTAAGCACCACTAGCTCGTCGGCGAGGTCGAGCCCCTCGCCACGATGAGTGATCAGCAGGACCGTTCGCTCCCCCGCTGCGGCGAAAATGTCCTCGATCAGAGCCTCGGCCGTCGGGGGATCGAGGTGTGCCGTCGGCTCGTCGAGCACGAGCACCGGCGCGTCGACGAGCAGGGCGCGTGCGAGGACGATCCGCTGCCGCTGACCACCTGAAAGCTCGCGCCCTTCCTCGCCGACGAGTGTGTCGAGCCCTTCGGGCAGCGACTCGATCCAATCCCAGATCCGTGCCGATCGGAGCGCCTGCTCGAGCTCGGCGCCGGTCGCATCGGGCCGGCCGAGCCGGACGTTGTCCCGAATGCTGGCCGAGAAGAGGTGGGCATCTTGGTCCGCGACGGCGACCACTCGTCGAACGTCCTCCTGTCGATAGCGCCTGATGTCCTCGCCGGCGATCGTGACGTAGCCGCGCTCCGGATCGATGAACCGGAGCAGCAGATTCGCGACCGTCGACTTGCCGGCTCCGCTTCGGCCCAGCAGAACGACTCGCTTCCCCGGCTCGAGCCGCAGGCTGAATCCGTTCAGCGCCGGTCGCTCGCGGGGCGCGTAGCGGACCCGGACGCTCTCCAGTGCGACATTGAACGGCGGCGTCGGCGCGGGGAGGGGTTGCTCGGGATCGACGATGCTCGGCTCGCGGTCGCTCAGTTCGAGGATTCGCCTTCCTGCCGCAAGGGTCGCTCCGAGCTCGCGGACGGCCTCCGGCAACGGCTGAACCGCTTCGAACGATGCGAGCGCGAGGAGCGCCAGCGTCGCGATCAGGACGCGGTTGAGGTTGCCCGCCGCGTGGGCCGACACCGAAACTGCGAGCACTCCCACTACTGTCGCCCCCATCACCAGCAGCCGGAGAGCGTCGCCGGTCCCGTCCGCCAGAGCCGCCCGACGTGCGATCCGCACGAGCTTTCGATCAGCCGCTTGGAGCCCTCGAAGACGTTCTTTCTCGCAGCCGAACGCGACGAGCTCGGCGCTGCCGGCGAGAGTCTCGACAAGCTCCGACGTCAGCTCTCCACGTGCCGCCGCCTCCTGCCGCGAGGCGTGGCGTGCCAGCCCGGCGGCGACCGCGGGAACGATCAATCCTCCAACCAGCAGGCCGGCCGCGAGCACAAGCGCCGCCGCCGGTAGGAACGCGGCGGCGGCTCCCACCGCTGCCGTGCTGGCGCAGAGGGCGACGAGCGGGGGTGCGATTCCTCGCAGGTGCAGATTCTGGAGCGAGTCGACATCCGAGACGAGCCGGGCGAGCAGGTCGCCGCGTCGATTCGAGACGAGCTGAGTCGGTGCCAAGCGCTCGAGGCGTTCGTAGACGCGGACGCGAACGCGCCCGAGCGCCCGCAGGGCCACGTCGTGCGAGCTCAGTCGCTCGAGGTAGCGCACGACTGGCCTGGCGAGCCCGAAGAAGCGCACGCCGACGATCGCCACGGTCAGCGAGAGGATGGCCGGGCGCTCCGCAGCTCGCGAGATCAGATACCCGGCCGTCGCCATCAGCCCGACGCCGAAGACGACCGTCAGCGTCCCGAACGCCACCGCGAGCGCGATGCGGGAGCGCGACGCTTCCGAGAGCGACAGCAGACGTCCCACCGTCGTGGTCATGCGGCTTCGTTCCAGGCGACCGCCGTGCCGCCCTCTCCGAGCGCGACGACGCGGTCGGCCTGCCGCACGAGCTCGCGCCGATGCGCGATCAACAGCACCGTCCTACCGATGCGCAAGCGCTCGACCGCCTCGGCGACCACCTCTGCGCTCGTCCGGTCGAGGTCGGCGGTCGGCTCGTCCAGGATCACGAGCTGGGCGTCGCGGACGAAAGCGCGGGCCAGTGCGATCCGCCGGCCTTCACCGGCCGAGAGCGGGCGGCCGCCGTCGCCGACGACGGTCTCGTAGCCAGACGGAAGCGCCTCGACGAATCGATCGGCACCGGCGAGAACCGCGGCATCGCGAATTCGACGCTCCGACGCGCGGCCGTCGCCGAGCCGGATGTTGTCCGCGACCGTTCCCCGAAAGATCGTGGGTTGCTGCGGTACCCAGGCGATCACGCTCCGCCAGACATTGGTCCGGCAGTCCGCGAGGTCGATTCCGCCGGCCGTGAGTCGGCCCGCCGTGGGCTCGGCGAAGCGGAGGAGCAGCTTGGCCACCGTCGTCTTGCCGGCGCCGCTCGGACCGACGAGCGCGACCGTCTCGCCGGGCTGGAGCTCGAGATCGAGCTGGTTCAGGACGAGCGACGGCCGTGACGGATACGCGAACGACACGTTCTCGAGCCGAACAGGCGCTTCTGCCGGCGTCGGCGCGATCAGTCGACCGCCACGGGGAGCAGCCGAAGGCGCTTCGAGCAGCGCGAGGATTCGCTCTGCGATCGCCAGACCGTCGGCGCTCGCATGAAACTGCGAGGCGAGCTGCCGCAAGGGGAGGTAGAGCTCCGGCGCGAGCACGAGCACCGTCAGTCCGGCCTGAAGCCCGATACCGCCGTTGACGAGTCGCATCCCCACTGTGACTGCGATGAGGGCCACGCCGAGCGTCGCCGCGAGCTCGAGCACCGCGCCGGACAGAAATCCGACTCGCAAGGTCGCCATCGTCGTCCGCCGGTACCGCTCGCTCACCTCCGAGATCGCGGCCGTCTGCGCCCGGCCACGGTTGAACGCGCGCAGCGTCGGCAGGCCGCGGACGACGTCGAGGAAGTGCGTCGACAGGAGCCGCAGCGCCCGCCAATGCTCTCGGGTGCGGTCCTCTGTGTAGCGCCCGATCAACCACATGAAGACCGGGACGAGCGGCAGCGTCAGGAGCATCAGGCCCGCCGAAGCCGGGTCGATCATCCCCACCCACGACAGCACTGCGATCGGAACCATCACGGCGAGAACGACCTGGGGCAGGTAGCGGCCGAAGTAGGCCTCCAGTGCGTCGACACCCTGCACGGCCGAGGCGGCGATCTCCCCCGCCTCCGTCCCGTCCAGGGATGTCGGCTGATCGCGCAGGCGCCGTTCGACGAGCTCGAGCCGGAGTTGGGAGAGAACGGAGGAGGCCGCGCGCCTCCCGGCGATCTCGAATCCCCAGGCGAGCAAAGCACGGCCGGTGAACGTGAGGGCGAGGAGCCCAAGCATCGGCGAGACCTCTCGCAGCGACGCGCCTTCAAAGGCCTTCGCGACGATCGAGGCGAGGAGCGTCGCTTGTACGAGGACGAGGGCCGAGGCGCCTGCACCGAGCATGACATCGGCGAAGAGGAGGCGCCGCACCGGTCGCGCGCGTTGCAGCAGGCGGTGGTCGAGAGCGTGCACGCCTCAGCCCGCAGGAGATCCATTCGTCCCGCCCGCAAGTGTCTCAGCGGGCGGAAGAACTTCCTTACCCGTGACGCGCGCGCTGAAGACGTAGTACGTCCACCCTTGGTAGAGGAGGACAAGCGGCGTGAAGATCAATGCCACAACGGTCATGACGGCGAGTGTGTAGTGCGCCGACGCGGCGCCCGAGACAGTGAGGCTGTTCGCGAAATCGGGTGCCGAGACCATGACCCGTGGGTACAGGCCCGTAAAGAGGGTTGCGACGAGCCCCACCGTGGCGAGGGCGCTGAGAGTGAACGCTAAGCCGCTTCTTCCGGCGTAGACGAGGAACGCTGCCAGCACGAGCGCGCCAATCGCGATCGCGGCCGGAACCACCGGCGGGAAGACATCCTTGTGGTTCCGGTCGACGGCGACCGCGACCGTCCAGATCGAAAACGCTGCCACAGTGACGACGGCCGGGATCGCCAGCGTGCGCGAAGCTAGCTTGGCGCGCGCGCAGAGATCGCCGCTCGTTCGCAGCGTCAGGTAGCTCGCGCCGTGGAAGGCAAACAGGAACACGAAGGCAACTCCACCAAGAACGGTGTAGCCACTGAAGAGATCCCAGAAATTCCCCACGTAATCACCTTGGGAGTTCAGCGGGAGACCGTGGAGGAGATTCGACAAGCCGATCCCCCAGACGAGCGGGATCCCGGCGCTGCCCACAGCGTTCGCCCAGAGCCAGGTGCCCCGCCACCGAGGGCTCGAGCTCTTGTCCCACCACTCGAACGAGACGACGCGGACGATCAGAAGGAAGAGGACGAGCAACAACGCGAGGTAGAGCCCTGAGAACATCGCCCCGTACCACACCGGAAACGCCGCGAAGGTCGCGGCGCCGGCGACGACGAGCCATACCTCGTTGCCGTCCCAAACCGGGCCGATCGAGCGGAACATCTCGCTGCGCTCCTCCTCGTCGCGGGGCAGGAACGGAAGCAACATCCCGACGCCGAAGTCGAACCCCTCGAGCACGAGGTAGCCGCTCCAGAAAAAGGCGACCACGCAGAACCAAAGGATCTGGAGATTCATCTCAGTACGTCACCGCCGGCGCCGGAACCTCCGCCGGGGTCGCCGGCCGGTCGGGCCGCGCGTAGCGGCGCATGAGCACGAAGTCGACGATGCCGAGGATGGCGTAGAGGGTGATGAAGACCCCGAGGCTGAGGCCGAGCCACGTGGTGCTGACGTTGGGCGAGTTCGCCTTGCTCGTCAGCAGCAGGTCCTGCACGATCCATGGCTGGCGGCCCATCTCGGTGAGGATCCAGCCCGCCGTAGCCGCGATGTAGGGCAAGGCGATTGCGCCGATCGCCGTCCACAAGAACCAGCGCGCCCGCTCGAGTTTCCGCTTCCAGTACAGCCACGCTCCGCCGGCGGCGATCAGGAACATCAGCACCCCGGCTAATGCCATCACCCGCATCGACCAGTAGATGACTTCGACATTCGGCATGTAGTTGCCGGGGCCGTATTTGCGCTGCTCCTGGGCCTGGAGTTGGTTGAGGCCTTGCACCTGGCCGTCGAACGAGCCCGTGGCCATGTAGGACAGGATCCTCGGGATCGTGATCGAGAACCTTGGCTTTTCGTTCTGCTCGCTGAAGCCGCCGATCTGGAAGAGCGAGAAGCTGCACGGCTGGCAGGTGTTCCACTGCGCCTCCGAGGCGGCGATCTTCATGCTCTGGGCGCTCGTGACCGCCTCCCCGAAGCGGTTGCCGACTACCAGCTGCAGCAGCGTCACGGGCACGGCGACGATCAGCGCGAGCTTCGCGGCCTTCCGGAAGATGTCGACGTCGTGGTTACGCAGGAAGTGCCAGCAAGACACACCCAGCATCACCGTCGAGCCGAAGATCAGCCCTGCGAGCATCGTGTGCAGGTATGCGCGCAGGGCGAAACCGTTCGACAAGAGCGCCCAAACGTTCGTTAGCTGAGCCTCGCCGTTCACGAGCTTGTACCCGACCGGGTGCTGCATCCACGAGTTCGCGACCAGGATGAAGTAGCCCGACAGCCAGGTGCCGAGCACCGCGATCCAGATCGTGGCGAGGTGCAGCCGGGGCGAAAGCCGATTCCAGCCGAAGATCCAGAGCCCGAGGAACGTCGACTCGAGCATGAACGCCGCCAGCCCTTCGATCGCCAACGGCGCGCCGAAGACGTTGCCGACGAACTTCGAATAGACGGACCAGTTCATCCCGAACTCGAACTCCTGCACGAGCCCGGTCGCGACCCCGATCGCGAAGTTGATCAGGAACAGCGTTCCGAAGAAGCGGGTCAGCCGGAGCCAGGCCTCGTTCCCTGTCCGATGCCAGAGTGTCTGCATGATCGCGACGAGTGGCCCCAGCCCCAGCGTCAGCGGCACGAACAAGAAGTGGTAGATCGACGTCGTCGCGAACTGGATTCGCGCCAGGTCCACGGTCGTCGACGCGATCGCGCCCATGCCGCAAGACGGTAGGAATAGGCTGCTGCCGCCACATCGTCCGATGGGGATGAAGGCCCGGCCCGGTCGATCGGCGAAGCTGCCTCGCATGCAACTGACGAGACGTCGGCGGCACCGCCGCAACACCGTGGCCAAGGTCGCGGGTGCGTACTGGTTCGCGCGCATCATGTGGCGGGGCCTGCGTTACTGAGCCCCAGGCGCGCACCCTCGGGCGAACAGGTCGAGCTCGTGCACGGCGACCAGCGTGTCGTCGTAGTCGAGGTTGGTGGCGGCCTCCGCACGTACTCGAACGGAGACCGAGCGGTGCTGGACAGCTACGGCGAGCAGGAGCTCTGCAGCTCTGGGCGGGGCCAGCTTCTGATCCCGTGGCCAAACCGGATCGCAGACGGCCGCTACGAATTCGACGGCCAGGCGTTGCAGCTTGCGCTCGACGAGCCTGAGCGGGCCAACGCAATTCACGGCCTCGTCCGTTGGGCCGCCTGGACCATCGCCGAGCGCGAGCCCGACCGCGTCCTGTTGGAGCATCTGCTCCATCCACAGCCGGGCTTTCCGTTCACGCTCGACTTGCGCATGGAATATGTCTTGGCAGACGACGGCCTGACGGTGCGTACCGGGGCCACCAACGTCGGCGCCGAAATCTGTCCCTACGGCGCTGGTGCGCATCCCTATCTCGCTGCTCACACGAGTCGAGTCGACGAGGTGACGCTGCAAGTTCCTGCGCGAACGGTGCTGGACGCGGACGAGCGCGGGCTCCCCGTCGGCGCGCACCGGGTCGAAGGCACGGAGCTCGATTTTCGCGTGCCGAAGCAGGTCGGAGAACTGCGACTCGACCACTGCTTCACCAATCTCGAGCGCGACGATGACGGGCGCGCCCGAGTACGCCTAGGGGACGGGACGACACTCTGGGCGAACGAGAGCTACAAGTACCTGATGGTCTTCACGGGCGACGGTCTGCCCGATGTCGAGCGGCGCAGCATCGCCGTCGAGCCGATGACCTGCGCCCCGAATGCATTTCGAAGCGGTGACGGGCTGATTCGCCTCGAGCCCGATGAGACGCATGTCGGACTTTGGGGGATCATGCCTGCGCCCAGGTGAGCCGGCCGCCCAGCAACCGGCTCACCTGCAGCTAGGCGCGCCTTAGGCCTCGACCTTCGACGATCCAATCAGGCCGATGGCGAGCAGATCGGCGGCGTGGATCCACTCGTCCGCCAGCGTCATGCCGCCCGCCTTCGCGATCTTGTCCCGGAGCGGGATCGCCCAGCGATGCTCGATCAGAGCGACTGCCGCCGCAGTCCCTTCGGGAATCGCGTCGCTGAGATACCAGACCGCATCTTCGTCGAAGACGTGGCCGTCCTCGAGCTCTGCAGCTCCGGCGACCGCCCCGCGCTCGACGCCTTCCTCTCCCTCGGCGCCGAACCCAACCAAAGCGCCGACGATGGCGCCGAACTCCTCCGCCTCGTCCTTGTCGAGATCGCTCTGCTGGATGACCTCGATCTCTCCCTCCTCGTTCTTCTTGACCAGGAGCAGATCGATCAGGCGTGCGATGTCGTTGTCCTTGAGCCTTGCGAGCTCTTCGCGAATCTCGCCGGTGAAGTGAGGGTCGTCGAAGCCGACGACGAGCATCTGCACCGGGCCGAGCGTCAGTCCTTCGTCTGTATGTGTCGGCGTGCTCATAGGCCCTGAAGGATCTTCTGCTTTTGGACCTCGAACTCGGCGTCCGTCAGCACGCCCTGGTCGTGGAGCTGGCCGAGCTTCTGAAGCTGCTCGATCGAGTTGTCCGAGATCCCGCCCGCCTGCGGGGCGCTCGCTTGTTGAGCTTCGAGCTCGTCCATCCGCGCATCACGGTACGCGTCCTCCTCGCGACCCTCCTGGATCTTCTTGCCGGCGTAGTAGCCCGCGCCGCCGACCATCGCTGCGCGCATTAGTGGGCGCCGCCGTCTGAACATCGTGTCGACCTCCTTTCTTTACGCGCCCGCGCCGACGGGCTGCTGCCCGTGCAGGGCGTCCTGCAGCTCGTGCTCTGCGTCTTCCGAGAGAGACGACTTCAGCACCGTGCCGCCGAACTTGCTCATCGCGGCGATCGCCTTGTCAGGCGTGGCCTTCTCGAGGATCAGGAAGAGCGCAGAGGTCCCCGGCTTGAGCATCTCGCGGACTTGATCCTGAAACTCCTTGTCGATGCCGCTCTTCTGGAGCTTGCCCATCAAAGCGCCCATTCCCGCGCCGACTGCCATGCCGAGAACCGGGACGAAGAAGAGGATCCCGAAAAGAAATCCCCAGAACATGCCGTAGCTCGCCCCGGCCCCCACCATGTGGTGGCTCGTCGAGACCCGGAACTTGCCGTCCTTGTCTCGAACGATCGACGCAATCGCGTCAGGCTGGATGATCAACTCGTCCGCGAGATGATGGGCCTCCTTTTCGGCCTCGGCTGCGGTCGTCTCGTCGGGGTACCCGATCGCAATCAATTCGGCCATTCGGTCGTCCTTTCGTTCGCTGGAAGCTGCGACGAGGATGCCGGGACCCCGGTCTCGGCGACATCGTCCCGATGGGATGAACGCCGAATTCGTCCCGATTGGACGATGTGCCCTGCGAGGCGACCAAGTCCACTTCCGAGCGATGGTTCTCCTGCTCGCGATCGTGCTCGCGCTCTTCGTTCCCGCGCCGTGGAACTTTCTGGTGGTTATCGCCGGCATCGTCGGCGAGATCGGAGAGGTGATCTGGGGCCGGCGGCTTGCCCGGCGCTGGCGGCCGAAGACCGGGGCCGAGGCAATGATCGGAATGCGCGCAGAGGTCGTCGCGCGACTGCATCCGGTCGGTCAGGTTCACGTCAACGGCGAGCTCTGGGAGGCGAGATCGACTGCCGAGGCAGACGTCGGCGAGACCGTCGTCGTGCGCGCGATGGACGGCCTCACGCTCTTGGTCGAGCCGGCCCCAGTTCTGGGTTCATCCCATCGGGACGATGTAGGCGCAGACCGCGTCCGATTCGCTGACGGCTATTACAAGCGAAAGGAGACGCATGGCCACAAGTAGCTATGACGCTGGACGTGTCGACTCGCGGGAATACGACGTGGCGGGTGGCGGCTGGATTGCGTTCGCCGCGGTCCTGCTCGGACTGGCGGGAACGTTCAACATCCTCGAAGGCATCCTCGCGATCGCCAACTCCCGGGTCTACACCGCGCACCAGACGTTTGTGTTCAGCAACCTGAACACATGGGGCTGGATCGTCACGATCCTGGGGGTGGCCATGCTCCTCGCCGCCTTCGCGCTCTTTGGCGGTAGCGAGCTGGCGCGGTGGTTCGGGATCTTCGTCGCGGGCATCAACGCCATCGGGCAGCTCTACTACGTACCGGCGTACCCGTTCTGGTCGCTGGCGATGTTCTCCGTCGACATTCTGATCATCTACGGCCTCGCGACGTACGCAGGGCACAAGCTGCGCGACGCTTGACGCGCACGAGCAACTCGAGTCTGGAGGACTGACGGCGCCGCTCCGGTTCGGCGCCGTCAGCTCCTATCAGGCTCGTTGAACGCCATCCTTTAGCGGCTCGTCGCCCCGACTCGGAATGACCTAAGCCGGTCAGGCGAGAGCCTGCCGCGAACAGCGATTCTCGTTGCGTGAAGCCGAACGCGCACGGACGGGGTCACAACCTCGCGGCCGACGAACTGGTCCTAGTCGGCGGACGAGTCGGCGGACCAGTCGGCGACGGGTCGTTGCCTCTCTCCCCCGTCGCCGACATCCGTCGGTTTCGAATCGAGCACGCGCTCAGGGCGGTCGAGGACGCGCTGATCCTGCTCGACTCGGAGCGCGCAACTGGAGTCCAGTTGTCGGCGCTCGAGCGAATCCGAGACGATCTCGCCGTCGTACTTCGCCTGGCCAAGGCGGACTGTGGGTGAGCTCCTCGCCGATTTCGTCGACTTCGAGATCGCCGATCTCGCCGCGGCTGTGCGCCTCACCCGCCGGCTTGCACCGAGATGGACGGTTTCGCTGCACGAAAGGCGGGACGTCAACCTCGTGACCGCAACGCTCCGAGAGCACGCCGGCGATTTCGCCGTGCTCCTTCGTGAGTTGGAGGCCTGGGTCGAGGAGGAGTCGCTCTGTGCGATTCGCTACGAAGTCGATGGCCGCGAATACGTCCTCCAGGCCGGCGAAGCCGACTGGCAGTGCATACCGCAGGCCCGCTACGCCTGAGAGAATAGAGAATCGCCCAGAACGGACGATGAGTGGCCGTCCGCTTGACGGCAGAGTCGCATGCGTGTCGCGACTGCAAGCGATCGGCGGTGATATTCCGGGCGCCCTCGAGCGCGTGAACGTTCCAAGCTACGTCGTCGACGAACACCACATCATCCGCTGGCTCAATGCCGCCGCGCGACGGCTGGTCGGAGACGTCCGTGGCCGCCAAGTGACGTCCGTGGTCGCGCCCGAGGAAACGCGGCGCGCCCGGGAAGCCTTCGCGAAGCACATGGTCGGCAACGAAGACGTCGACGGCTCGGTCGTCCTGATCGACGAAGATGGCGAACGGGTCTCGGTCGAGGTCAGCTCGGTCTGCCTCTACGAGGGTCATCGCGTCATCGGGGTCTTCGGCCAGCTCTCCGACATCGAGGTTGAGTCGGAGCCGCCGCTTCATCCGCACCTGACGCCTCGGCAGTCGGAGGTGTTACGCCTTCTGGAGCAGGGGCGCTCGACGGAGCAGATCGCGCGCGAGCTGCATCTCAGTCTCGAAACGGTTCGTAATCATGTCCGCGGGATTCTCCGCGCGCTCGGTGTTCACTCGCGCCTCGAGGCGGTCGCGGTGGCGCGGCAGGAGCACCTCGTCGCAAGTTGAAGGCGTGAGTCCGCGCGAGCTCGTCCGCGCAGCAGGAGGCGTGATCGTGAGGCCCGGACGCAGTGGCCGCGCCGAGGTCCTCGTCGTCCACCGACCGCGGTACGACGACTGGACGCTTCCCAAGGGAAAGTGCAACCGGGGCGAATCCGACAAAGCTTGTGCCCTTCGCGAAGTCGAGGAGGAGACCGGCCTTGTCTGTGAGCTCGAAGACGAGGTCGCCGTGGTCGAGTACGAGGACGGAGCGGGACGCCCAAAGCGGGTGCGCTACTTCGCGATGAGGCCGCGCGAAGGCTACGACGCGGCGGGGCACGACGAGGTCGACGCGGTCCGCTGGCTGACGCCGCAGGAGGCCCTCGAAACGCTCACGTACAGGCGAGACGCCGAGATCGTGAAGCGCGTGCTGGGGGCCTAGGCGTTTTCCTTCCCAAGGTCGCCCGCGAAGAACTCGAGCGCCGTTCGCGTCTTCGTCTGCTGACCCGCATCCAGGTCGACCCCGCGCGACGCGAGGAACGCTCGCGCTTCGGCCGCGACCTGGAACGCCTCTGACGGTTCGCACTTCGTGGAGAGCTCGAAGATCCGTGAGCCGTCGGGGTAGAGCCACAGTTCCGCGACCATCCGCCGGCCGAATTCTTCGGGCGAATCCTTCAGCTTGAGGACGAGGATGGGCCCGAGGATCGACAGGTCGCCGAGTCCGATGCCCTCGGGGGCGTGCTCGGCAAAGAGCGCCTGCTGTTCGTCCGAAAACAGCTTGTGGAGAGCGCTTTCTCCTCTCATCACCTGACGAACTTCCGCCGCCGACGGAGTTCCCTTGAGTGACCCTGAGCAGACGTAGCCGGCGGGCGAGGCGTCGAGCTCGATCCCGAAGCTCGGTGATCGCCGGAGCGCCTGCGGCACTTTCGAAGGCTCGACGGGCCGCAGCTTCACCACCGTGTCATCCCCCTTCTTCTGCGACCGACGCGCCCGCACCACGACGCCGTGCCCGTCGAGTGCCAGGTCAGGTGTGTCGAAGAACAGCACTTGGCGGATCTGCGCCCGCAGAGGATCGAGACCAAGCGCTCGTGCGGTCGACAGCTGTGCGGGCTCGGGTACGGTCAGCTTCAGCTCGATGCTGTCGACATCCTTGATGAGAGCGAGGAGCTTCTGGAGCTCCTCGTCGGAGCGAACAACGCGCGGAGCCATCGTTGAGGCCATCGGTCTTCCTTTCTACGTCAAGGCGAGCGAAGCGCGCCGAGCCGGCGGCGCCACGAGCTCGCGCGGGAGTTTGAACGAAACATCTTCGTCGGAGGCTGCAGACGAGCGGATGTCGGTCACGCGACGTGCGCGGAACCAAGCCAGAACCCCCTGCACGAGCTGCTCAGGGGTCGACGCTCCGGCCGTGATTCCGACCGTTTCGAGTCCGTCGAACCAGCGCTCCTCGAGCTGGTTTCTATCTTCGACGAGGTAGGCAGCAACCCCGGCCGCCCGCGCCGTTTCGACAAGCCTGTTCGAGTTCGAGCTTTCCCGAGAGCCGACCACCAGCACGACGTCGACTTGACCAAGCAGACCTTTGACCGCCTTCTGACGGTTCGTGGTCGCGTAGCAGATGTCTTCTTTGCGAGGGCCGACGATCGAGGGAAACCGAGCGCGAAGAACGGCGACGATCTCTGCGGTCTCGTCGACGGAAAGGGTCGTCTGCGTGACAAAGGCGATCCTCTCTGTTTCGCGAAGCTCGAGCGCACGGGCCTGCGAAGCCGTCTCGATGAGTACGGTCGCTTCCGGCGCCTGCCCCATCGTGCCCGCAACCTCATCGTGTCCCGCGTGCCCGATGAGGATGACGCGATACCCCTCGTCCGCGAAGCGACGGGCCTCCCCGTGGACTTTCGTGACGAGTGGACAGGTTGCGTCGATCGTCCGTAGGGATCTGGAGTCGGCCTTGGAGTAGACCGTAGGAGCCACGCCGTGCGCTGCGAGCACGAGAACGGCTCCTTCCGGCACGTCCTCTTCGGAATCTACGAAAACGGCACCACGTCGTTCGAGGTCACGGACAACGTGGGAGTTGTGGACGATCTGATGACGCACGTAGACAGGCGGGCCGTACCTGCTTAGAGCCCGCTCCACCGTCTCGACGGCGCGTACTACTCCCGCGCAGAAACCGCGAGGCGCGGCCACAATCACTTTTTTCACCACGTCGGCTGAACGAAAGCGAACCGAGTCGAGTCCGGCATCGCCCCGATCGGACGATGCGCGTCGGGCATGAGGTCGCGATGGTCGCCCGAAATGGCGGATGTCGGCGAATTGTCCTGCAAACCAAAAGCATTCGTTGTGCAAAGCGTCTGGAGCGACGTCGTGGGGTCGCGCATGCACGCCGTCGTCGTTGGAGAGGGCGCGCCGGTCGTACTCGTCCACGGGTTCGGCGTGTCGGGTGCGTACATGCTTCCGCTCGCGCGAGCACTCGCGGACTCCTTCTCGGTGTTCGTGCCGGATCTCCCGGGCCAGGGAAAAAGCACGCGGCTGCCTGGGCAGGCGAGCATCAGTCAGCTTGCCGTTGCGTTGGGCGCGTGGGTCGAAGCTGAGGGTCTGATCCGCCCGGCGTTCGTCGCCAATTCGATGGGCTGCCAGGTTGTTACCGAACTTGCCGCACGCCGTCCCGCCCAGGTGGGACCACTGGTCCTCATCGGCCCGACGGTCGATCCCGCTCGCCGCGCCGCACGCCATCAGCTGGTGAGCGCGCTTCGGGCCTCAGCTCGTGAGCCGTTTTCCTTGATCACTTTGGCGGCGCGCGACGACCTGTCGGCCGGAGTTCGAGGGCTGCACTCAACTGCGCGCGCCGTTCTGGCCGATCGCATTGAGGATCGGCTGCCGCTGATCGAGGAACGGACACTTGTCGTGTACGGCGACAAGGACTCGTTCGTTGGGCGAGAGTGGGCCGAGCGAGTCGCGATGCTGCTGCCTCGAGGCCGCCTCCGAATCGTGTCCGGCGAGCCCCACGCCGTCCACTACACACAGCCGGAGCTAGTTGCCGGACTCGTTCGCGAGCTCGTCATCCAGGAAGGACAGCATGCAAGCCGCCAGCTCCGCCGGCGCCTCGAGCATGGGAACGTGTCCGCAAGGAAGGTACGCCACCCGAACGTCGACCATGGCCTGCCGCCACTCCTCGGCAACTCGGAGCGGCACGAGATTGTCGCGCTCGCCCCAGACGAGGAGCGTCGGCGCACGAACGGTCGAAAGCTCTTGTCGCAAATCACGACCCGAGATGAACGCGATCCCGCGGGCGACGTCGAGCGGTCCGGTCCGAACGGCGTCAACGGTGAGCATCGGTAACGACCGGCGAACGTCATAGAGCGTCTTGAGAAGCGGCAGCGCACGGCCCGAAAGGCCCCGACCGCACGGGATTCCAGCCGGGGCGACGAGGACGAGGCGCCGGGTTTGCTCCCGTCGCGTAGCCGCCAGTTCGGCAGCGACAAGGCCACCGAGGGAGTGGCCGGCGAGCTCGAGGTGGTCCAAGCCCGCCGCGTCGAGCCAGCCGGCGAGCCATTTGCTCAGAAGCGCGGCTCGCACCGGATGGCGGAGGCGTGGAAGATTCACTACGTGCACGCGCCGTCGCGCGGCCAGCGGCCCGAGCACCGGGGACCACCACCGCCAGGATCCCGCGAGCCCGTGGACGAGCACGAGTGGTTCGCCGCTGCCGGTTACCCGGTACCGGACGGGGTGACCATCGACCTCGACCTCATGGACCTCCGTGGTCATCTCATCCAGTCGGGACGATGCGGCTGCGGGTGTTGCCGTTGAGAGTGGAGCGAATCCACAGCCTAGGCGGCGAGAAGATGAAGCTCGAGCTGGGAACATCGATTCGTTGCGCAGACGGTGCAACGCGGGAGTTGGTTGACGTGGTCATCGACTCCAGTTCGAGCCGGGTGACGCACCTAGTGATCCGGCCGGCGCAGCACGCCGAAGATGCCCGCCTGGTCCCAATCTCGCTTGCCAGCCGAGCCGAGCAGGAAGGCGAGAGCGAGATCGCGTTGAACTGCGGTGCCGCGGATCTGGAACGGTTTGACCCCGTGCACACGTTCGAGACTCTCCGCGCGGGAGAGCGGCCGAACGAGGATCCGAAATGGGACGTCGGGGTCGAGGACATCGTTGTCGTGCCAAATTACGCGCCCACCGCGTACGGCGACTACGGAGGTTCACTCGATTCGGATGTGACGATCTCCTACGACAGAGTGCCGAAGGGCGAAATCGAATTGCGGCACGCGAGCTCTGTGTACTCGGCGGATGGGCACCACCTGGGGTCCGTGGACGCAGTGGTCGTGGACGATGGCGACCGGCTCACGCATCTCCTGCTCGAACGCGGTCACTTGTGGTGGAAGCGCGAGGTCGCGCTCCCTGCGGAGGCGATCTCGAAGTTCGAGAGCGACATGCTGACTTTGGGCCTGACCAAGCGCGAGCTGGGGAAGGCGATCTGAGCTAGGAGGGCCCCGCGTGCTGTACCTCGCGCACGCGGAAGGCCATCACGATGTTCGTGACGCCCCGAATGATCGCGAAGGCGGCGACCCAGGCGACCAGCAAGATCGCGCTCCGGCCGTAGTACCCAGCCGCCCAGAAGCCGAGCGCGAGCTCGATGATCCCGCCGATCAGTTGCAGCCACCAGACCTCGACCTCGTGCCGAGCAGAGATCGCCGTGATGATGTCGAACGTGCCGGCGAAGACGAGGAAGAAGCTGATCACAGCCGCCAGCGCCAGGAACGTATCGCCCGGATGGATGAACGAGATGATGCCGGTGGCGATGAAGACGACCGCCAAGACACCGTAGAGCAGCTTCCACCAGCCGCTGGCGAGGATCGTCGTCATGAGCTCCAGCACCCCGGCCGCGATCGCCACGATTCCGAACAGGATCGCGATCGCATTCACGGACGTGTAGTCGAAGCGCAGCACGATCAGCGCGACGACAGTCCAGCCGATACCGAGGAGCAAGAAGACCCACCAAGGTGGCAACAGGCGCCCGAGCGTGCGCTGGGTCGCCGCGGCGATCATGGACATGAGGCCTCCTAACAATGGGGTAGGCGCGGATATACAGCACTCCCGCTCTGCGAGTCAATCAATCGCGGGCGTCAGTGCTGTCGGTCGGCCCAGTCGCGCTCGGCCTCTTGCTCCATTCGCTCGAGGCGCTCGTAGTAGTCGGGGAACTCCTTCATGTGCGCGAGCGCGATCTTGCCCGTGATGATCGGGTCGTCGCCGGTCACGTCCGTCTGCGGGTCGTGGGCGCCGTGCTCGAACTCGACGTCCATGCCCGTCCGGAACTGCTCGAGATCGAAGCGGTTCCAGTCGACCCCGATCGCGTCGCCGACGCGCCGGGCCTCCTCGCTCGTGGTTCGGCGGGTCTCAGTCACGTCTCAACCTCCTAATTGGTACGTGGTCGAGCGGCCTCCGCGAAAGAGTGGATCTCCTTCGTCAGGTTGAGGATCTGGTTCGAGATGTGGATCAGCTCTTCGTTCTGTTTGTCCTCTTCCTTCACCGTTTGCCATTGCTGGTTGGCGATCACCTGACGCTTGGCGTCGGCCCGGTTCTGGCTGATCATCACGAAGGTCGAGAGGAAGATCGCCTCGAGCGACACGATCATCGTCAGCAGGCCGTAGGGGTAGCCCTCGACGCCGAATCCGATCCAGGAGCTGAACCAGATGATGTGGATGTAGACGAACCACATCGATCCTGCGAACGCGGTGATCCGGTCCGCGATCCGGTTCTGCACGCTCTCGGCTCGCTTTTGAGCGTGCTCGAGGAGGACAGGCCACGGCGCCTGTGGGCCGACCGATCAGGCTTTTGATCCTATTCCGGCCGAGGCCTGGGGGTGGCGACGCTCCGATGACGATCGCTGCGACGAGCAAAAAGGCCGAGTCGATCGTTCGCCGGTTGCGGCGTCGCGGGTTGGTCTCCGCCAGCAGCGCGACGCGCCAGGAACGTTCGGCCGACGCCGCCGGCTCGTCCCGACTCGTGCCTGCCGTCGCCGTCAGGACAGCACCGTTTGCGACGGCGCCGGACAGATCATCCCGCTCATCACCACAGGCCGGAGAGAACATACTCAACCCGTTGTCAGTTTCTGAGGACTATCTCGACTATCTCGAATACCGCACCTGGTATCGGGTCGCCGGCGACCTGGCGTCGGATGCAGTGCCGCTCCTTGCTCTCCACGGCGGCCCGGGGTCGACGCACCACTACTTCGCGCCGCTAGAGGGGCTGGCCCACGAGCGCCCGGTCGTGGTCTACGACCAGCTTGGCTGCGGCAGCTCGGATCGCCCGCAGGACGTCGAGTGGTCGGTCGCCGTCTTCCGCGACGAGGTGGACGCGGTTCGCTCCCAGCTAGGGCTCGAGCGGATTCACCTCCTGGGCACCTCGTGGGGAGGCATGCTCGCGCTGGAGCACGTCCTCTCCGGCGCGGAAGGGATCGTGAGCGTGATCCTCAGCTCGACGCTCGCCAGCGTCGAGCAATGGGCCGCCGAGCAACTCCTGCTGAAGAACGCGCTCCCGGCCGACGTCGTCGAGGTTCTCGACCGACACGAGCGCGCAGCTACCTATGACGATCCGGAGTACGAGCAAGCGATGGAAGCGTACTTCGACCGGCATTTCTACCGCGGGCCGAAGCCTCGCCCTGAGCTCGAGCTGATGAACGCCGAGAAGGCGCGGGACGTCTACAGGGCGATGCAGGGGCCGAACGAGTGGACCGTGACGGGCGCCCTCCGCGGCTGGGACGTGCGCGACAGGCTCGGCGAGATCGACCTTCCGACCCTGGTCATCCGCGGTCGCCATGACATGTGCACCGACCCGATCGCCGCCACCCTCGTCGAGGGGATCTCCAACGCCTGTGAGGTCGTGCTGGAGGAGAGCTCTCACACGCCTGTGCTCGAGGAAACGGAGCGTTACCTCGAGGCCATCAGCGTGTTCATGCGGCAGTGTGAATGAGTGGTCGTCAGCCAGCTCCGTCGCTTGATCCCTCCGCCGCGTCCGCGGCGCCTCACTCAGCTCTACGCCGGGCTGGTGCTCTACGGCTTCAGCGACGCGCTCATGCTGCTCGCCGGGCTCGGGGTCGATCCCTGGGATGTGTTCCACCAGGGCCTCTCGCGGCGGCTCGGGCTCGGAGTCGGCACTTGGGCGATCATCGTCGGCGCGGTGGTGCTCGCTCTCTGGATTCCGCTACGTCAGCGCCCCGGTTTCGGCACGCTCAGCAACGTCATCGTGGTCGGCGCCGTCATCGACCTCTGCATGGCGACAATTCCCGCTCCGCACGGGCTCACGCTTCGAACCATCTTCTTGCTCTCCGGGGTGGGGCTGAACGGGGTCGCGACAGGCGCGTACATCGGAGCGGGTCTCGGTCCCGGGCCGCGTGACGGGTTGATGACGGGGCTGGCGGCTCGTGGCCATTCGATCCGTGTCGTGCGCACTGTGCTCGAGGTCGCTGTTCTGGCCGGCGGCTGGGTGCTCGGCGGAACTGTCGGCATCGGCACGGTCGTCTACGCGCTGGCGATCGGGCCGCTGGCGCACATCTTCATCCCGCTTCTGCGCATCGACGAACCGGACCGGCTAGCACCGGTGGGTGATCTAGACGTCGGAGCGACGCTAGCTCCGCAAGAAAGGGCCCAGTAGCTGCCTTCTCGTCTGTGCACGGTCGAATCTGCCGTGCGCCTTGTAAACCAGATAACAGGTGTCAGCATGGATCCTTCGGAAGGGGGACAGCACTTTCAGGGCTTCTGCCGATGAGTCGGGCGAGGGAGCGTGAAAGGAATCAGGGAGGCTCGCCAAGTCACCCATGCCGCTTCCGATTAGGGGAGGGCGGTTTCCGTCGCAGGGCCGCCCTTCCACTTTCTCCCCATGCTCCCAGGCGCCGCTCCCGACGGCCAGCCCGCCGCGGAGCTAGAGCCGCTCGCCGGCCGGTTGGCCGGCACCCCGGACGCCATAAGCGGCGGCGCGATCGAGCACGTCCAGGGCAGCCTGTTCGCGACCGGCGCGGCGAAGCGCCCGGCTCCAGGTCCGGAGCACTGAGGCCGCCGCCGGCCAGCGCCGTTCCTCTTCCAGCACCTCGAGTGCCTGGGCGAACTCCGCCTGCAGGGCATCGATCTCCTCCGGTCGCGCCTCGGCCAAGGTTGCATACGCCCGAGCGCGCTTCAGGGGGTCGCCTCCGGCGAGCAACGAGAGCGCCTGCCGCGCGAGCCGCTCGGCGGCGTCGTCTTCGCCGACCAGCAGCGAGGCCCTTGCCTGCTCCGAGTAGAGCCACGCCAGATCGGCCGCATCGGCGTGGTCGCCCAGCAGCTTTTCAGCCAGCTCGAGATGCGTTTGGGCTTGCTCGGGATCGCCATCGTCGGTCAAGATCTCTCCGGACGAAAGGTGTGCGCGCGCCAGTTGCCGCGTGTCTTCGGTCGCCTCCAAGAGTCCGATTGCGCGCTGGATCTGGCGGAGCGCGGAACGCGGCTTGCCCTCCATCAGGGAAAGCCGGGCCAGCGACCAGTAGAGGCGAACGCGCGAGTAGGGATCGGGCGTCTTCTGTGCTCGCCCGAGCGCTTGCCGTACGACGACACGCGCGCGCCCGAGCTCGCCGAGGTCGGAGAGGGCATAGCTCAGATACGTCGCGAACCGAACCTCGGCGCTCACGTCTTCGGGCGCCTGAGCCTGCACCTGGGAGACGCAGTCCTCGAGTAGCTCGACCGCCCGCCGCGGCTGGCCCGAAGCCGAGTAGGCGCGGGCAAGCGTCGCGTAGAGGTCGGCGTGTGTGAGCGGTGAGAGGACGCCGGCGGCGTGGGCCTGTTCGAGCTCTTCGATCGCAGTCGCGAAGTCGCCGCGGCGGTCGGCAAGCTCACCCAAGCCCGCGCGCGCCCGGGCCGTCGCCTCGGCATCGCCCGCCGCCTGAGCCTCCGCGAGGAGCGCCGCGAACTCGGCTTCTGCCTCAGGCGAGTCCTGCTCGAGCCGAAGCGTGAGCTCCGCCTCCGACAGCCGGAGCTCGCGCTGGTCGCGATCGCTCAGGTCGCGGCCGGTCTCGAGGTACTCGACCGAGACGCCGAGCTTCGGCGCCAGCTGTCGCAGCGCCTTGACCGAGGGGCGCCGGGCGCCGGCCTCGATCCGGCTGATGTAGGCATAGGAGACCCCGGGCGAAGCGAGGTCGCGCTGGGAGAGCCCGCTTTCCTGCCGCAAGCGCCGCAGGCGCTGACCCACGGTTTCAACCCCGGCCTCATTTCCCGCCCGCATCTCGCTGCATCTTGGCGGTCAAGTCTTAGGGGGTCAATGGTGACCGTCCATTTGACAACGGACTCCGAACCTGGTCTACGGGGCGAGCACCAAGGGTTCGCCGCGGCCGGCGTCCCTGAGAACTGCTGAAAGGAGGTGCTGGACATGCGGAATCGTCTTCTGCTTTGGCTGCCGATCCTGACCGCGCTCGCGCTCGCTTCGCTGGGCGCGATGGACTGGGGCCCGTAGGCTCGACGAGTTCAGGGGGACGGGCGCCTGCGTCCGTCCCCCTCGAGCGTTAGGTCGATTAGCGGGTGATCTCGAGGCGGACGTCGGGGTGCATCGTCTGCCAAACCTGCAGGTGAAGCTCGATCTCGCGCCGCTCTTGCTCGGCGTTCGGTGCGTCGGGGCGACGGATGACCAGCCTCTCACCGTCATCGGCAATGGCGAAGCCCGAACGGTGGAAATGTTGCCGCAGTTCGGGGATCGCCGCAGGGTCGAACAATCGAAGTCGCATCAGGCCGCAGATCTGACTTCGGCACTTCGTCGCGGTAGCTCGACCGCTCAGACGAGGGGCCGATCCCCGATCTGGCCGGTACTGCCGAACAAGGCTCGAGTCAGCCTCGTAGTGAGTCGAGGTCGACGAGGCTAGGGTGGGCCTCGAGGGACACCTCTTTCAATCGGTAATTCAACCGGATGGGGGATGCGTGAGCCCGCAAGGGCGCCCGAAGCTGGACCCGACATGTAAAAACGGCGCGCGGCACGCCGACACCAGGAGGTTCGCTCGTGCGCACGCCGCTCCGTCTCGTTCCGCTCATCGCGCTGGTCGCACTCGTTGTAGCGGCGCCCGCCGCTGCCACCGGCGAGGAGGGGCCGCAAGTCGAGCTCGCAAGCCCTGTTGAGGGCGAGGGCTTCTACCAAGGGCAGCAGGTGCAGGCCGGATACGGCTGTTTCCCCGGGACGCTCGGCTGGCCCGTGATCACATGTCAGGGCGACGTTCCTTTGGGCGATTACCTCGATACGAGCACCGTCGGCACGCATACGTTCACCGTTCACGCGGTCGATTACGCCGGTGCGGAGGCCAGCGTCACGCACACCTACACGGTGTTCGACGTCATCGCGCCGAGCGCGACGATCACAACGCCCGCCGCGGGCGCTGAGTATCCGCTGGGAGCGCAGCTCTATGCGAACTACGCCTGCGACGACGGTCAAGGCGGGTCGGGGATCGTCGGTTGCGTTGGCACGTATCCCAACGGGTACCCGCTGCCGACCGACCGTCTGGGCACGTTCACATTCACCGTCGACGCGTTCGACGGGGCGCTGAATCACGGGACGGCCACTGCCACCTACAGAATCGTCGACAAGACGCCGCCGGCGATTACGATCCTCGCGCCCGCCGATGGGGCCGAGTACCTGGTCGGCGACGCGATCACGCCGTCGTATTCCTGTCACGACGACGTCGACGGCTCACGTGTCACTTGCAAGGCGACGCCTCTCGACACGACGCTGGGGACGCACACGTTCCGGGTCGATTCGGTCGACTCCTCCGGAAACGCAGCCTCGGCGGCCGCGACCTACTCGGTGCGGTACGACTTCGACGGCTTCTACGCTCCGCTCGTCGCCGAGCCCGGGGCCGTGACGCTGCGAGCCGGCGACAACGTTCCTGCGAAGTTCTGGCTCCACGGCGACCGGGGGCTCGATGTGCTCACGCGCGCCGCCTGGCGCCCGTGCTTCGTGACGACCAACGACTCGTCCCCAGCGGCCGGCTCGCTGACCTACAACAGCGGCCCTGAGCGCTACACGTTCATGTGGGCAACCAACAAGGCGTGGGCCGGCTCGTGCAAGGAGCTGCTACTAACGCTTCGAGACGGGACGACGCATCGCGCGTACGTGAACTTCAGGTAAGGCGCCTTCCGACACGCTTGAATCGCTCAAAAGGAGGAGGCGGGAAGACCCGCCTCCTCCTTTGCTCGCGAAAAGTCAGCTCAGCGATCAGCCTCCGATCGAGAAGTTCGCCGTCTGGGAGCCAACCTCCACCTGGTCCGCTCCTCTGGTCGTGAACGGGTCGAGAGCCGCAGCAACGACATCCTGCGCCGAGACAACTCAGGACGCTCCTTCTCGTTGCGCCTCGTGTTCCCGGCAACTGGATTCTCCAGTCACCGCGCTGTCAGTACCGCGCCGCCCTGATTCTCAAACTGTGAGGCCCGGCGCTGTCTCGCGCATCGGGCTGCGGGGGTCGTTCGACCGAGAGGTGGCGCAGAACGCCGCGTCCGAACGGCGGTGTCCGACCCGGTTTTTGTCACTACTGGCGCACGATGTTGATGGAGGCGGTGGACGCTCCGAGCGCCAACCGCCTCCAGAGTGCTATCTCAGGGCGCTAGCCGATCAGATGGAAGATGAAGTCGAACTCAGTACCTGCCGGGTTCCGGTACTTGAGATCCATTGAGCCTCTGACGTTCCGGTACTTGCCGGTCCCCCCGGTGACCGCGAGGGTGCTGTCGCTCGAGTCGTAGAACGGCCCTTCAACGGTGATCTGACCTGCCGACAGGAACGTCGTCCACGTGCATTCCCAGGACTTGCCGACGACGATACGGACGCAGGAACCCTGGTCGCTGCCGACTTTGTTCGCATTCGCGCTGTCGAAGACGTCGTTCGCGAACGTGAGGATGTTGCCGGCCGAGTCGCCCGAGCCGTTGGTGACCGCGTCCGTGGTCGCACGCTCGACGACGTGAATCGTCCCGCCCTTGTTCACGTGGCCGGGATTGTGGTGCTGCGCCTTGGTGTGCCCCGCGCTCGCGTTCACGACCGCCAAGACGAGGACGGCCGCGGCTGCTGCGACCGTGGGAACAAGCACGCGCTTCATCTCTCCCTCCTTGTCGACGAATTGGAGAGTGTTATCGCTCGTTGCCTGCGCTGTCTACTCGTCGACCCTTACGAGTGGACCGGATCAAAGGCGGGGCTGCTCCCGCCGAGCCTGCGGCAACTCGTGCGGGGCCTGGAGAGAGAGCCCGGCCACAGCCGCCGGGAGTGTGCATCCCGTACACCTGCGAGCAGCCCCCCGCCGGATGCTGCCCTCGGCCCTCTACGACGTCATGACACGGTCGGGTCATGCTGCGTTCTCGCAACCGGGCTGGAACCAGGCGTGGAATAGGCGCAGAATCGAGTCAAATGCCACAAAAGCGCGCGTCGATCGAGCTGACCCGGACGCTCAGGAGGGTCAAGGTTCCGAGCTTCGTGGCCGCGAGCGACGGGACGATCACCTGGGGGAACGAGGCGGCCGAGAAGATGTTCGGCGATCTCAGACGCCGTCCGTTCGCGACGGTCGTCGCGCCCGAGGACGTCCCTCTTGTTCAGCGGCAGCTCGAGCGGAAGCTCCGAGGCGCACCTCTGACCGACTACGAGGTGGACGTCTTCACCGCCGACGGTCGCCGACGCCGTGCCGAGATCAGCTCTGTGCCGATCGAGAACGGCGACGACTGCCACGCGGTTTTCGGAGTCGTGCTGCCCGGCAAGCCGCGAGATCCCTCGGTCCGGATGCCGGAGCTGACGGCACGCCAGAGCGAGGTCCTGCAGGTGCTCGGGGAGGGCGCATCGACGGAGCAGATCGCGGCGATGCTCCACGTGAGCAAGGAGACGGTTCGCAATCACATCCGGCACATACTCCGCGCGCTCGGGGCGCATTCACGTCTCGAGGCAGTGGCGAAGGCGCATCGACAGGGGCTCTTGCGTGACGAGTGACACCGACAGGTTTCAGTCCGGGAGCCAGTCGTCCAGCGGGAGCCCTGTGGCCAGCGCCGAGAAGTCGCCCGAGCCGCGGATGGCCTGGGCCGCGTCGGCCAGCGCCTTGACCGCCACCCAGGTCAGGCTGCCGCCGACGCTCACACGGCGCGCGCCGGCCTCTGCGAGCTCCGCAAATGAAAGTCCGGGGACGGCGAGCACGTTCACCGGACGTGTGACCGCTTCGCACACGGCGCGTATCTCCGCGACGCTGCGCAGGCCAGGCGCGTAGAGGACGTCGGCGCCAACCCGCTCGAAAGCCTGCAGCCGCGCGATTGTGTCCTCGAGTTCCGGGTTTCCACGGATGTGGTTCTCGGCTCGCGCGGTCAGCACGAACGGGAAACCGAGACCGCGAGCAGCCTCGACCGCCGCCGAGATCCGCTCCGCGGCGTGCTCCAGGTCGTAGAGCCGACCGCCGGGGTCGTAGTCCTCGATCGAGCCGCCGACGGCGCCGGCCTCGGCCGCCCGAATGATCGCGCGTGCGGCATCGGCCGGATCGGGGCCGTAGCCGTTCTCGAGGTCGACCGAGACCGGAAGCTCGGTCGCGCGGTCGAGGGCCGCCGCGTGGGCGACCATTTCGTCGAGCGTGACGCGGCCGTCGCGACGGCCGAGGGTGAAGGCGAAGCCGGAGCTCGTTGTCGCAAGCGCCTTGAATCCGAGTGCGGCGAGGACGCGGGCCGATCCGGCGTCCCACGGATTGGGAATCACGAACGGGTCGCCGGCGTGGAGCGCGCCGAACGCCTCGGCTTTGCTCGCTTGCCTGGCCGATGAGGACATGTAGAGACCATGCCACGAGACGTAGACGTTCGGGCCGCGGTCTGCGATCTTCTTGATGTCGAATGGCGATCACGACGCAGGCCAAGCTCGACGAGACCGCACTCCTCGAGCTCGAGAGCTCGCTCCGCGGCGAGCTGCTGCGTCCGGACCACCCGTCCTACGACGAACAGCGGCGAGTCTGGAACGGCTCGATCAGCCGCCGTCCGGCGCTGATTGCGCGCTGCACCGGGGTCGCAGACGTGATCGCTGCAGTCCAGTTCGCGCGCCGCACGGGAATGGAGCTCGCCGTCCGGAGCGGCGGCCACAGCTTTCCGGGTCTGTCGGTTGCCGACGACGCGCTGGTCGCCGATCTCGGGCCGATGAAAGGGATCCGTGTCGATCCGGAGGTGCGCACAGCGCGGGCTCAGGCCGGCGTCCTGCTCGGAGAGCTCGATCGCGAGACGCAGCAGTTCGGCCTCGCCGTGCCCGCGGGAATCGTCACGCACACCGGGCTGGCGGGACTGACGCTCGGCGGCGGCATCGGCTGGGTGATGCGTAAGTACGGCCTCACGATTGATCAGTTGCTCTCCGTCGATCTGATCACCGCCGAGGGCGAGTTCGCCAAGGCAAGCGAGAACGAGAACGCCGACCTCTTCTGGGGCGTCCGCGGCGGCGGCGGCAACTTCGGCATCGTCACCGAGTTCGAGTTCCGGCTCAACCCGCTCGGGCCAGAGGTGGTGGCCGGGCCGATCTTCTGGCCGATGGAAGACTCGCCCGAGGTGCTTCGCTTCTACCGCGACTGGCTCGCCGACGCGCCGGACGAGCTGATGACGATCGTCGTCCACCGGAAGGCGCCGCCGCTGCCCTTCGTTCCCGAGGAGTTCCACGGCAAGCCGGTGGTAACGGTCGTCTGCTGCTACGCGGGGCCGGTCGAAGAGGGCGAGCAGGTCGTCCGCCCGCTGAAGGAGTTCGGCGCGCCGATCATCGACGTATGCGGTCCGAAGCCGTTCCTCGCGCACCAAGCGATGTTCGACCCAAGCTTCCCGCATCACCGTTGGTACTACTTCAAGTCCTGCGATGTCCCGGCGCTCACGGACGAGGTGATCGATATCACCGTCGAGCACTCGCAGCGGATCGAGTCACCGTTCACGGCCTTCCCGATCTGGCAGATGGGAGGCGCGGTTTCGCGCGTCGGCGACGACGACTCGGCCTTCAGCGGCCGCAACGCCGGCTTCACGTACAACATCGGCGCCTGCACCGAGACCGCCGACGGCTTCGACGAGGAGCGGCAGTGGGTGCGGGACTTCTGGTCGGCGCTCGAGCCCCACGAGACGGGCGTCTACGTGAACTTCCTCGGCGACGAGGGCCAGGGTCGGGTCCGTGACTCGTACGGCGCCGAGAAGTACGCTCGTCTGCAGGAGCTGAAGCGGCGCTACGACCCGGACAACCTCTTCCGGATCAATCAGAACATCCCGCCGGCCTAAGGCCACGACGCCCTGCGGCTTTCCCGCAATCGAGATGTGGCCTCCGCGCGATGCGAGGCGAGGCTTCGGCGACGAGCATGAGAAAATGGAACGTAGTTACGGAGTCGTCTGGAAAGAGGGCTCGCGCTCGCCGGTGCCCGGCAAGCTCGAGCTACTGCCTCGGATGCTTCGGCTCGATGGACTCGAGGGCTGTCGCGAGGTCCCGTACGAAGCCGTGGCCGCGATCCGCGTCGGTCGGTCCGTTTCCGACCGCATCAACGGCGGACCGTCGGTCGTCGTCGAGCGGAATCTGGGCGATCCGATTACGATCGCAACGGTGGCGCAGCCGAGCGTCGTCGGGGAGATCGCCGAGCGGCTGGCAGCGCTCCGGTTCGGCGCGCAGACAAATCGCCTCGTGGTTGTGATCGTCCCCCTCAAGCCCGATGCACACGCGCGCGTGACTCGCCTTCTAAAACAGGGCCCGCCCTTCGATCCCGAAGCGATCCAGAATCTCGATCGGCACGAGGTCTTTCTGACCACCGACGAAGCGGTGTTCGTGTTCGAGTCGCAGCTCGGTGCGGACGCGCTGGCACCGCTCCTCGCGGATCCGAAGCTCTGGGACGCCGCTGCCGCCTGGCGCGAATACGTGGCCGGCCCGCCGCGGATCGCGGAGGAGGTTTTCTCGTGGAGCCGGAGCGAGCCGGAGGATGACGTCTCGTTCCTGCCGACGCCGGGCCCTGGCGACAGCGACGGCGGCGACATCTACTAGGCCGAAAGCCCGAGCAACTGCCGCGCGGCGCGCGCGGCGATGACGTCCTCGCGGGCCTCGAGCACGATGACCTTGACGGAGCTCCCGGCCGCCGCGATGCCCGCGTCCAGCCGCGCGGCTGCGTTGGCGTCGGCGTCGAGCTCGACCCCGAGGAAGCCCAGCCTCTCGCAGACGGCGGCTCGGACAGAGGCGGAGTTCTCGCCGATGCCGGCGGTGAAGACGAGCGCGTCGATGCCGCGGAGAGCGGCCGCCATCGCGCCGACCGCGGTCGCCACGCGATACGTGAAGACGGCGAGCGCGAGCCGGGCGGCGGGGGCCTTCGAGCCTTCCAGCTCCCGGACGTCTCCCGACAGCCCGGAGAGGCCGGCGAGGCCCGACTCGTGCTCGAGGATCCGGTCGAGCTCCTCGAGCGTCAGGTGGTGTTCGAGCAGGTAGAGGAGCGCCCCTGGGTCGACCGAGCCGGGCCGGGTCGCCATCGGGACGCCTTCGAGTGGCGTGAAGCCCATCGTCGTATCGACGGAGCGGCCGTCCCTGACTGCCGTCACCGAGCAACCGCCGCCAAGGTGGCAGACGACGAGCCGCGGCACGCGCACGCGCTCGCTTGCCCACTGCACCGAGAGCCCGTGGAAGCCGTATCGGCGGATGCCCCAGTCCTCCCTCACTTTCGCCGGCAGCGCATAGGTCGCTGCGTCCTCGGGGATCGTGGCGTGGAATGCACTGTCGAAGACGGCAACGTGGGGCAGGTCGGGCAGTGCCTCTCGGGCCTGCTTGATCGCAGCCAGGGCCGGCGCGTTGTGTAGCGGCGCGAGCTCGACGGCGGCCTCGAGCTCCCGCTCGACCGCGTCGTCGATCACGACCGGCTCGCGAAAGCGGGCGCCCCCGTGGACGACACGGTGGGCGACCGCCGCGACGTCGTCGGGCACGGCGTCGAGGGACTCCACCGGCGCTGCCGCGCCGTCCGGCTCGACAACGGAGAGCTTCAGGCTCGTCGAGCCGGCGTTGACAACCAGGAGGGCTAGTACGGCCAGACCCAGTCGCGAATCTCCGGATCGTCCTCGCCGTGCTCTCGCGTGTAGGCGCGAGCGCGGATCCGTCGGTCGCTCATGTCCTGGCGCAGGCGGCCGGCGGTCTCTGCCAGCCCGGGCACGCGGTCGATCACGTCCATGACGAGGTGGAACCGGTCGAGGTCGTTGAGCATGACCATGTCGAACGGCGTCGTCGTTGTGCCCTCCTCCTTGTAGCCGCGCACGTGCAGGTTGCGGTGATTGGTGCGCCGGTAGGTGAGGCGGTGGATCAGCCACGGGTAGCCGTGGTAGGCGAAGACGATCGGCCGGTTTGGCGTGAAGAGGGCGTCGAACTCGTGGTCGGAGAGGCCGTGCGGGTGCTCGGGGTCGGGCTGAAGGCGCATCAGGTCGACGACGTTCACGACCCGCACCTTCAGCTTCGGCAGGTGCTCGCGCAGCACTGCCGCCGCGGCGAGCGTTTCCAGCGTGGGGATGTCTCCGCAGCACCCCAGCACGACGTCCGGCTCGCCGAGCTCGTCGTTCGACGCCCATTCCCAGATACCGACGCCGCGGGTGCAGTGCACGATCGCGTCGTCCATCGGCAGGTAGTTGAGGGACGGCTGCTTGCCCGCGACGATCACGTTCACGTAGTGGTGGCTGCGGAGGCAGTG
>WNFY01000056.1_pt1 | contig 71323 bp, 59 predicted proteins | sample 5400091 | NCBI WGS metagenome assembly WNFY01 (sample SAMN13153364, study PRJNA577476) | soil metagenome | isolation source: 60 cm soil or saprolite under grassland replicate 1 | place: USA:California | collected 2016-06-15
AAGCATTTTGTGAAGGATTTGATCCTGTTCCTGGCAGTGATGAAGCAATACGAAAAAAAATTATTGCAAATTATAATGATTACGGTCTTGCATGGTTGCAGAAAGAATTGAAAGAAAAAGATCCGTTGTTCTGGGAAACGTGTGAGAAAAAAAATCCACAGCGCCTGATGCATGCACTCGAAGTATTATACAGCACAGGCAAATCAATAACAAGTTTTCGTAAAGAGAAAAAACAAAAGCGTCCATTTAATATTATAAAGATTGGTTTACAAATTTCTAAAGAACAGTTGCATCAAAACATCAATAATCGTGTTGATAAAATGATTCAGGCAGGTTTGGTAGAAGAAGCGAAATCATTATTGCCTTTTAAAAATCTCAATGCGTTGCAAACAGTGGGTTATAAAGAAATATATTCATATCTGGAGGGTAAAATAAATCTGCAGGATGCAATTGATGCAATTAAATCCAACACACGCCAATATGCAAAAAGACAGATGACATGGTTTAAAAAAGATAAAAGTATTTATTGGATTGAAGCAGCAAATATTGAATTAATAATGTCATTGCTTAGATAAGTGGAAAAAATTTTTTTGCAGCATTTTCATTGTGTCAGGTGAACGCATTGCTAATGTGTATGTTTAACACATTCAAAATTTTTTTTAAATTTTTTCGGTAATGAAAAAATTTATTTCCATAATTTTAACAGTCCCAATTTTTCAAACAACCATAATACGCCGCTTATGAGACAAAAAATCGATTGCTTGGCTGTGCGGCTATGCACAGTCATATTTTTCTTCTTAGTATCCGGTACTCTTCTCGCACAAACAAAAGTTACCGGTAATGTAAAAAATGCTAAAGACAATTCACCTGTTGCATTTGCAACAGTAACGGTAAAAGGCACTACAGTAGCTACAACAACATCAGCAACAGGAGATTTTACCATCAATGTGCCTTCAGGCAAGAATACGCTCGTGGTTTCTTCTGTTGGTTTTGATGATGCGGAAGTTTCGACTGGTACTGGCACTGTTGCTGTGGTGATGAAAGAAAAAATTTCCAGTCTTGATGAAATTGTAGTAACGGGTTACACCGCACAGAAAAAGAAAGAAATCACAGGCTCTGTTTCTGTGGTTGATGTAAAAGCCATGAAGAGTGTTCCTGCGGGTAGCCCTGAGCAAATGTTGCAGGGGCAGGCTGCAGGTCTGAATATTATTTCTTCGGGCAATCCCGGTGACAACAGTAGTATTTTAGTCAGGGGTATCACTTCGTTTGGTGGCGCCAATCCATTAATTGTTGTTGATGGAGTGCCGTCTGCACCCAATGATTTAAGCACGATACACAATTTGAGCCCGAATGATATCGAATCTGTCCAGGTGATTAAAGATGCGCAAGCAGCAATTTATGGGGCGCGTGGAGCAGCAGGTGTTATACTTATTACCACGAAAAGAGGTAAATCAGGCAGGGCATCAATCACCTACGATGCTTATTATGGAACGCAACGACCATTAAGTGGTAATGTATGGCATAACCTGGATACCAAGGGAATGGCTGATCTCTATTTCCTGGCGGCATTTAATTCAGGACAAGTTGATGCAGATGGTAATGTGGTATCCGCGCAATATGGTACAGGTAAAACCCCGGTAATTCCTGATTATATTCTTGCCGGTAATAAATCCGGCGTATCCGCTTCAGATCCTGCTGTAAATCCCGATTTATATAATATTGACTATAACAAAGGGGACATTTACCAGATTGTGGCAGCGAATAAAACCGGGACTGACTGGTATCACGCAGTATTCAAACCCGAACCTATCATGAGCCATGCATTAACCGCAAGCGGCGGTAGTGACAAGTCATCTTATCTTTTTTCTGTAAATTATTTTGATCAGAAAGGAACGTTGATGAATACTCGTCTCACAAGATACGCTACGAGGATAAATACAACTTTTAATGTTAAAAATAATATACGTATCGGGGAAAATGCGTATCTCTTCTACCGGGAAAATCCGAGGATAACCAACAATGTTGAAGGCAATGAGGTAAATACAACAGGATGGGAGCAACCTATTATTCCTCTTTATGATATTATGGGAGGTTTTGCAGGTAACCGTGGTAATGAATTGGGTAATTCCGGTAGTCCCTTAGCCGACAGAGCTCGAGCAAAAGATAACAAGGGATATGATTGGGTTATACAGGGCAATGCCTGGGCAGAACTGGATTTCCTGAGGCATTTTACAGCTCGTACGAGTTTTGGCGGGAATATTGACAATTATGCCTTTTTTTATCATGGATACCACACTTATGAAAATAAGGAAAACAACAGCTCTAATTCTTATGGTGAAGGAGCCGGACATAGTGCCAACTGGACCTGGACGAGTTCATTAAATTATGCCAATATTTTTGCTCAAAAACACTCTGTGAAAGTATTCGTGGGTATAGAATCAGCTCAATATACAAACAGGGAAGTTGGAGGTAATCGCATTAATTATTTTTCTGATGATCCCAATTATCTTAGTTTGTCCACCGGCGATCCAAGCGGTCAAACTAACTATAGTTTCTCTGGTAAATCTACACTTTACTCACTTTTATCAAAAATTGATTATGCTTTCAATGAGGAAGTACTTATTGGTTTAAACGGAAGAAGAGACCAGGCTTCTGTACTTGGTCCTGAAACCCGCACCGGTTATTTTGGTTCGGCTTCGCTGGGATGGTTGATAACAAAGGAAGACTTTATGAAAAGTATTACCTGGCTCAATTCCCTCAAAATACGCGGAAGCTACGGAGAGTTGGGTTCTCTAAGTAATACCCCGGCTTCAAATTCATATACAACCTATAGCAGTGATCCCGGTACAACCTTTTATTCAATTACAGGATCAAGCACCAGCACCTCGTTAGGTTTTGCTTATAATACTTTTGGCAACCAATCAACAAAATGGGAATCAGATGTTATTACCAATGTCGGAATAGATGCAACTATATTGAAAAATTCATTAGATTTTACTGTTGAATGGTATCAGAAAAAGATCAATGGATTACTTTTCCAGGATCAACCTCCGGCAGTAGTAGGATTCCCGCTTTCCTATACTTTACCCTATGTAAATATAGGGGATATGAAAAATACAGGTGTAGAGTTCCAGGGAACTTATCACGGACACGTTGGCAAAGATTTTACCTTTAATATAGGTGCAAATATCACCACCTATAAAAACCGTGTTGTGAGTATCCCAGGAACGGCTGGCTTCTTCGATGTTGCTTTTACACATAACACAGGTCCGATGGTAAGAAACCAGGCTGGTCACCCGGTAGGTGCTTTCTTTGGCTACAAGATAGTAGGTGTTTATCAGAATGCTGAAGATGTAGCAAAATCGCCAACGGAAACAGATGCGGCTCCCGGCAGATATAAATATTTAGATGCAAATGGGGATGGTCAGATTACCGCGGATGACAGAGTGTTTTATGGTGACCCCAATCCCGATTTCACTTATGGTATAACCCTGAGTGCGAGCTATAAATCATTTGACTTTTCAATGATATTATATGGCTCCCAGGGTAATGATATCCTTAATTATACAAGGTATTTCCAGGATTGGTACCCACAGTTCCAAAATGCAAAGGCTACTATAGTGTTATATGACTCATGGATTCCTGCTGACAGAAGTTTGCCAAGAGATCAATGGACCGCTGTAAACCCAAATGCCAAATTACCAATAGTAGAGAACAACTCTTATTTCAGCACGAATGGTGTTCTTAATGATGAATTTATGGAAGACGGATCTTACCTGCGTTGCAAACAGGTACAGATTGGGTACACTGTTCCATCTTCAGCTTTAAAACGTTTGGGTATTGATAAAGCCCGTATTTACATTCAGGCTGCCAATCTCTTTACCATAACAAAATACACTGGTTTGGATCCTGAAATTGGAACTTACGCTAATCAAACCTATAATAACAATTCTTTTGGTATTGACTGGGGCAACTATCCAACAGGTCAAAAGAATTACAATGTAGGTGTAAGCATTACATTTTAAAACTGAAAAATTTTCTTCAACATGAAAAGAAGTAATTACAAATTTATTTTGGCACTGTTTACTGTTGCTGTAATAATATTTGCATGTTCTAAGTCTTTCCTCAATATAACTCCTCCCGCCTCACTTAATCCAGGCGTTCTCTCCAACAAAGTCGGCGTTGAAGGGTTGCTCGTAGGTGCTTATTCATATCTTGACGGTGAAGGTGTTGCCGGTACCAGTAATGGCCCGTGGGCAACTGCCGCCAGCAACTGGGTATATGGCAGTATACCGGGCGGAGATGCCCATAAAGGCTCAGACCCGGGTGACCAAAACCTGATAACTCCAATTGAGACATGGGCAGTAAATGCCACTAATGATTATCTTGAAGATGTTTGGGCTGCCCGGTTTGATGGTGTTCAGCGCTGTAATGAAACAATACGATTGATGCGGCTCGCTACAGATATGACACCGGAAGATACTACCCAAGTTAGTGCAGAAGCAAGGTTCCTTCGCGGACATTATAATTTTGAATTAAAGAAATTATTTGGAAATGTTCCCTGGATAGATGAAAGCGTTTCCTATTCTGCGGGAAATTTCCTTATCCCAAACACAGCGGATATATTACCAAATATTGAAGCAGATTTTTTATATGCTTATAATAATTTGCCGGAGGATTATACCGGAGACATTCTTACGGGTGAATACGCTCGTGCCAATAAATGGGCAGCAGCATGTTATCTTGCAAAGACCTATATATTTGAACAGAAATGGGCAGATGCAAAGACGCTTCTCACTACTATTATAGCCAGTGGTAGAACCTCCGCCGGTGTAAAGTATGGATTACTGCCCCATTTTGCAGATAATTTTAACCCCGCAAAACAGCATGATGACGCCCTAAAGACCAATTCGGAAAGCGTTTTTGCTGCTCAAATGTCTGTTAATGATGGTTCCGGAGCTGGAAATGCCAATGCAGGTGATGTGTTGAATTTTCCTTATGGTGGTGGGCCTGGTACATGCTGTGGCTTTTTTCAGCCATCTTTCAGCCTTGTAAATGCTTACAAGGTAGATGCAAATGGTTTGCCCTTTTTGGATGACAGCTATAATAAGAGTAATTTAAAAAATGATCAGGGTGTTGCTTCCAATACACCCTATACTCCTGATAATACCACACCTGTTGATCCGCGTCTTGACTGGACGGCTGGTCGTCGTGGAATTCCCTATCTTGATTGGGGTCCTATGCCCGGTGCAGACTGGATTCGTAACCAGGCAAATGCCGGTCCATATTTACCTATTAAGAACGTATATTATAAAAGCGAGGAAGGCGTTTTAACCGATAATTCTTCATGGACAAGCGGATATACCGCTAATAATGTAATCATCATTCGTTATGCGGATGTACTGCTTTGGGCTGCCGAAGCGGAAGCGGAAGCCGGCAGCCTTGAAGCTGCCCGCGATTATGTAAACCAGGTTCGGGGTCGGGCTGCTGATCCCGCAGGATTTGTTCAAAACTCACCAGCCAATTATAAAATTGGTTTGTATCAGTCATTCCCTGATAAGACCTATGCAGAGAAGGCTATTTATTTTGAGCGTAAGCTTGAACTGGCAATGGAAGGTCATCGTTTCTTTGATATATCCCGCTGGGGTATAGCAGATCATGAAATGAATGATGTTATTTATCCCCGTGAAGTAGCAAGCGGTTATGCTCTCGATGTGGGTGCTCATTGGACTAAAAGTAAAAATGAATATTTGCCGATTCCGCAGGCAGAAATTGACAGGAGTTCTGCACAGGGGCAATCTGCGTTAACCCAAAATGCAGGTTATTAACACAAATAATTTTCTTATCAAAAGAGGCAGAGTTTTTGAACCCTGCCTCTTTTGTTTTGGGGAAGTAGATGTTATACTTATATCAAATTAATATTCCAGAATTTGTATTCTATCATTATTCTTTACAATTATAACTAACTTTTTTTCCTGATTTTTAATTGAAATAATATCTCTGACTGCACCTCTTATGCATAAATTAGATTGAGACATAGGCACGGGACCAAAATTGCCTTTTCCATCTCCCTTTAGTAATGTGCCATAACTCGCATCATTGATACCCACTTCAGGCTTACATTGATAAAAGTTTCCACCAAGTAATATATCATTCTTTCCATCTCCATCGAAATCTTCTACACTTATCCCAAAAGTGGGAGACAACTGCGCTTCTGTTGGTAAAGGTTTTAAAATGAAGCCTCCCTTTTTATTATTAATTAATATCGAAGTCTGCATAAAATAAGCATTAAGCTTAACTGCCTTATCAAGCTGCTCTTTTGTAAAAATATCTTCTATGGTTTTTTCTTTATAATTTGCGTACGTAAAAAATTTCCTTTTAAGAGCTGGAAATACCGATACCAGGTCATGCCGCAACACTATTGGATATTGGTTATTGCCATTATAGGTACAGATTATTTGGTTAAATATTTTAGAGTTATCAAAATCACATGAATACATACTTACAGGTTTCTCAATACTTGCCTTAAATTTTGAATTTAATCCATAATTGCCTGCAACTATATCAGGATATCCATCATTATTTACATCACTAATTGCTAATCTGTTCCACCAGCCATTACTGTTTTTTACGCCAGCATCATTTGTTACTTCTTTAAATTTTCCATTTTCATTATGAAAATTTTTTATCGGCATATATTCCCCTGTTATTATTAAATCAGGCTTTCCATCTTTATCATAATCCAACCATTTTGCATCTGTTATCATACCTGCCGTATCTAAACCAGCGGCTACCTGCTCTGTAACATCTTTAAATATCCCCTTACCATTATTTTGCAAAATATATCCCTTACACGGATATCCATATTTATCGGGGTTCATTCTTACACCAACAAATAAGTCAATATCACCATCATCATCAAAATCTGCAGCATCGACACAGGAAGTATTTTCAAAACTTTTTTTAGAAGGAAGTAGTTGCGGTGATTTAACAAAATTCCCCTTTCCGTCGTTTATGTATAAACGATCGATTAAGGCAAGAGAATCTGATGTACTTTCATTTCCCCCGCTACATACATAAAGATCCTGATCTTTGTCACCATCTGCATCAAAAAATAAACAGTCAGTATCTTCACATGAGCTATCTTTTGTAAACAAGGTTTGATTAGTTTGAATGAATGTTCCATTCTTTGTTTGAACATACAACGAACCTGCTTGTCCCTTTGCTCCACATACATAAAAATCTTCTAAGCCATCTCCGTTCACATCACCTTTTGTTATTCGTGGTCCTTCTGTTGAGTGCATAAAAAAAGAAAGTTTTTGTTTATCAAAATCAGTATAATCATCCTCTTTATGCTCAAAATCGATTTTATAGTTTATGTGAGTGTCTTTAAAAATTCCATTTATTTTTTTAGAATAGTCTTCAATACTTGGATAAGACGGGTTACTTTGTTTTATGGCTATAGTTTGATTCGGCAACAAATTTTTTAGTAGGCTTTCCCTGCCATTGGGCCATTGAACTTTTACCGAATCAATTTTTTTTGCTTTCCCGAGGCCAAAATTTAAACGACTGTCAACGCATGATTGAAATCCCCTTGAAGGCATTTCCTCCTGGTAATTCAAAATGCCATCGTGATAAACAATTACTTTGGCTCCAAATCCATAACGGTTCATTCCTTCACCTTGCAAAACAACTTTTAAGAATTTATTTTCCGGATATAATTTCTCTGCATTATTCCTGTAAACTGAAGCTTCAGAATTTATATTATTGGTCACAAGATCAAGATCACCATCATTGTCAAGGTCGGCGTATACTGAGCCATTAGAAAAATTTTTTTCTGCTAATCCCCATTTTTTTGCTTTATTAGTAAAAGTAAGGTTACCATTATTGTGGAAAGCAAATTTGGCGAGTGGAGTAGATGATAAAGAATCGAGTGCCTGTTTTATATTTTTGATTTCTTTTTTACCGAGCGCCTGTATAAAATCCTGATCGGTTACATCTTTATACATGCCATTCGCAACAAAAATATCTTTGTATCCATCATTGTCGAGATCTGCGATTAAGGCACCCCAACTCCAGTCAGAGGCCTGCACACCAGCGAAACGCCCTATTTCACTAAAATAATATTCTGCACTGTCTTTATTTTTATTAAATACAGGACCTCTGTTAAGCTGCAATACATTTCTGAGGAATTGCTGATAATACCCGCTTTTTAAATCAGCCTGGTATTTATCCCAGTTTTCAAAACTTGTTTTGGTTTTTATTCTTGATTCATCTTCGGGAAGCATGTCTGTAACAAATATTTCGGGGTATCCATCATTATTAATGTCTGCAATGTCTGCTCCCATTGAAAACAAGCTAATCTCTCTTATATATTTTTCCAGCGATTCTGTAAATGTTCCGTCGTGATTATTTATGTACAGATAATCACGCTCAAAATAATCGTTCGATACATATATGTCCTGCCATCCGTCTTTATTAATATCGGCAATAGTAACACCAAGTCCAAATCCAATTTCGCTACTATATATATCTGACTGTTTTGTTACATTCGTGAAATGATTTCCATCATTACGATAAAGTTTATTACCACCAAGTGAATCTAGTATTTTACGCTGGTTTGTTCTGAGATCATAACCAACACCAGCAGCACGCTTTGAATTATTCAACATATAACAATCAAGATCGCCATCGTTATCAAAGTCAAAAAAAGCCGCTTGTGTTGAAATGCCCGGGCTTACCAAACCATAGCTTGAAGCTTTCTCTGTAAACGTAAGATTACCTCTATTAATATATAAACGATTACCTCTTATGCCTGCCTTATAATCCATTGCTCTGCAAACATAAAGATCTAATAAACCATCACCATTTATATCAACAAATGTGGCACCTGTTGACCATAATCCCTCTTCAACTAATCCGGCTTTAATTGTAATATCTTCAAATTTAAAATTGCCTTTATTCAAATACAATTTATTTTGACCTTGATTACTACAAAAAAACAAATCAGGTAATCCATCATTATTGATATCTCCTACGGCTACCCCGCCTCCATTATAAAAACCGTGATTAGTATACGGATTCATCTGGTTATTGTAGCTGATATTATTTGCAAAGGTTATTCCTGTATAAGATGAGGGCATAAGCGTAAACAATTTGTTTTCATTTCTGTTGCAACCGTAACATTGAAGAATAACAATTAAGAAACACAGCACATAGAATTTAGATGGAACATTTGAAAGGATCATCCGTTTTATTTATGATAAAAGTAAAAGGTGAAATGTCTGCTTACAAATATAATTTCAATTGAAATTTCGCATCGAATGCCAAATATAATTATGAATGTGTTCAACTTATGGCATTTATTCCTACAACATCGATTAATGGCAAATTAAAATTGTATCTGTAACTTTTAGGATTTTAGCTTCTTGCTTTGAATTATATAACCCACAATGAAATGCTGGGTTAAATGAGGTGTAAGTAAAGGTTGAATTGTTAAATGGTTAAATTTTAAGTCGAGGATAAAAGAACCCTAAACAGAAAAATGATTTTCAAAAGAAATTCTGTTTGTAATTTGTGCCCTCAAAAAACTAATCATTATGAAAAGACATGCAACCGCCGTATGGAACGGCCCTGGTAAAGAAGGCAGTGGTTACTTAACTACACAAAGCTCCGTTTTAAACAAAACGCAATTCTCCTATAAATCAAGATTCGAAGAAGGTACAGGCACCAATCCCGAGGAATTAATTGCGGCAGCGCATGCAGGTTGTTTTATTATGAAATTAAGTTTTGTATTAGGCTCTGCAGGCTTTACGCCGGAATCACTTGAAACCACCGGGTATGTAACATTAGAGGAAGGTACTATTTCACAATCTCATCTTGTGTTAAAAGCAAAAGTGCCCGGCATATCAAAAGAAAAATTTGATGAATGTGCACAGGAAGCCAAGGCAAATTGCCCTGTTAGTAAACTACTTAACACAAACATTACGCTTGAAGCAGAATTAGTGAGCTAATGAAAATTGAAATACAAAAGGCTTCTGTTAAAGACGCTGAAATAATTGCACCGATGTTTGATGCATATCGTATGTTTTATAAACAAGTATCAGATATTGACGGAGCAATAAAATTTATACAGGAAAGATTACAGCAAGATGAAAGTGTTATTTTTATTGCCTTTATAAATGATAAGGCTGTTGGCTTTATACAACTCTATCCCATTTTTACATCTGTCGGAATGCAACGTAGCTGGTTGCTTAATGATCTTTTTATACATCCATCAGCAAGAAGCAAGGGCGTTGCAACGGCTTTGCTTGACGCTGCAAAAGATTTCGGACGAAGTGTTAGCAGTAAATGGCTGATGTTGCAAACATCGAGTGAAAATTACTCCGCGCAAGCCTTGTATAAAAAGAATGGATGGAAAAAAGAAACTGATTTATTTTACCGGTTTGATTTGTGAGGCGTATTGAAGTATATAGAGTCTATAAAGTATGTAAGGTATATAAGCAATTATAACTGTGAAAGTAATGATCCGGGCTCGTTTTTGCGAGCCCTTACTTTAAATACATTATACACTTTGCCTACTTTAGATACCCTATCTACGTTATATACCTTACATACTTTACTTCAGGTAGCTTCTTATAAACCATGCCCACTTCTCATGTTTCTCCATAAGTGAGGTGACAAAATCTGCAGTGCCGGCATCTTTCAGATCATCAAAGAAAAAGTTTATGTCTCTTCGCAAATACCGGATGATGGTTTCATGATCATCGAGCAAATTTGAAAGTTGCTGCCGCTGGTCATTTGTATAATCGTGCTCAGGCAAATTTGTTTCCTCTATAAAATCTTTCAGCCTTCCTTGTGAATAATGTCCTATGGCACGTATACGTTCTGCAACTTCATCAATTACTTCATCAAGCTGCTCGTATAAAGTTTCATAGAATTTATGCATTTCCATAAAATTGCTGCCTTCAACATTCCAGTGATAATTGCGGGTTTTTGTGTACAGTACAAATTCGTCTGCCAGTAATTTATTCAGTTTTTCAGCTACTGTCTGCGAATTCTTTTCCAGCAGTCCAATATCTGCTTTCATGAAATTGGTGTCAGTGTTCATAGTATTAATGTTTGCGTGAAGATAAATAAATTTTCAGGCTGCGATAATGAAAAAATATTCTTTATTCTTAGCACACTTTGCCAGGAGATAGCGTAATAAAACAATTAATGGTTACAGCGGGTAATAGTAAAAAAGAAATCTGGTTGTAAGAAGTATTGATTGAGTATCCAAAACAAGCATTAGTCTATATCTGCAGCATTGCAGCATATTGATCCATGCTGATAGGCTTAACAAAATAATCTTTTACGTCTTCTATGCTTTTTGCTTTTTGTATATCGTTGTGGGATATTGAAGAACTGATTATGTAAATGATGATTTGCTTTGTGAGTGATGGTTTTAATTTTTTGTATGCTTCAAGAAATTGCCATGCATCCATATACGGCATATTTACATCAAGTAAAATAACATCAGGTAATTCATCTTCATTTAAAACAACTTTTGAAAGATATTTAAAAGCATCCTCACCGTCAGAGAAGACAAGAATCTTCTTTGTACCGTTAATTTTTTCAAGTATTTTTTTTGTGGTAATCTGGTAGACTATATCATCATCAATGATACAAATTGTATTGGCTTTCATTTCCTTAGGGGCTTGTTTATATTTTAGTAAAAGTTTTTTTATAATGGATTGTCTTTATTTATTTTCACTCACTTTACAAAAATGCTTCAATCAAAAAAATAAAAAAATCCGGCTAATAAAATAGTGTTAGCCGGATTTAGCATCTAAGGTAAGAATTAGAAATTTAACTGTTAACCTTTTTATTAACTATGATGTAATTTTTTTATTTCTTCTGTTAATCGCGGTACTACATCAAAAACATCCCCTACGATACCATAGTCGGCGGCTTTAAAGAAAGGTGCTTCAGGATCTTTGTTTATCACTACAATAGTTTTGCTTCTGTTTACACCAGCAAGATGCTGAATGGCGCCTGAAATGCCAAGAGCAATATATAGATTGGGTGATATCTGTATGCCTGTTTGACCAACATGTTCATAATGAGGACGCCAGTGACTGTCTGCAACCGGGCGACTGCAAGCCAGTGCTGCATGTAATGCATGAGCCAAATCTTCTACAATGCCCCAGTTCTCAGGACCTTTTAATCCACGGCCACCACTCACAACAATTTCAGCTTCTGTTAAGGGCACTTCACCCTTTACTTTATTTACTGAAGTAACTTTTACTTTACCTTCCTTTGTGGCTATATTCAATTGATTGATTTCAGCACTGCCTTCCTTTGCTGCAACTTTATAACTGTTAAGATTAAGTGTAATAACTTTTATCTCTGATTTAATATTTACATTGGCAGATGCTTTACCACTAAAAACAGATTTTTTTACAACAAAACCATTTGCAGTATCGGGTAAAGCAATAGCACCGGTAACTATACCCGCTTTTAAACCTGCAGCTACTCCCGGTGCAATGGCTTTGCCTGTTTGGTTATGCGAGAATACAATAACTTTAGCGCCCGTTGTGGTTGCAACTTCTTCAACTGCTTTTGCATATACTTGTGCATCTGCATGATCAAGATTATCATCTTTCACCTGATGAATTTTGCTGACGCCATATTTACCCAATCCTGCAAGATCATCATTTACTGATCCAAGCACTAAGCCTTCTGCCAGAACATTGAGTAGCTGAGCAATATCAGCACCATAAGTAAGTGCTTCGTAAGTTGCTTTCTTAATATGGCCCTCAGCATGATCTATAAAAATGAGAACAGACATAAATACAAATTTGAAAGTTTACAAATTTGAAAATTTGAAAATGATATGGTAATCTTATTTCAAATTTCATTGCTACTTATATAGTTGTATAAAGAACTAACTGTACAAGAGTCGCCGCTATTTGCGATTAAAGATGAAAGAACAAAACTTGTTACAATTCTTAATTCTCATTCACGCTTTCATTTGCACATTGCACATTAATATATTAAATAACTTTTGCTTCTTCATGTAATAAACGAACTAATTCAGCAACATTATCAGGAGTCACTAATTTTACGCCGGCTTTTGCAGAAGGAAGTTCATAGCTCACAATGTTTGTCAATTCATCAACAGTTGCAGGCTCCATAACTTTTAGTGGTTTGGTACGTGCTGCCATAATACCACGCATGTTTGGAATGCGTTGTTCTGCTACTCCTTTTTGACAACTTACTACTACCGGAAGTGCTACCTCGCAAACCTCTTCGCCACCTTCAATTTCACGATTAATAATAGCTGTGGTACCATTGGTTTCAAATTTCGTTGCAAGTGACACATAAGGCAGATCAAGCATTGCAGCAATCATGCCGCCAATGCACGATCCATTGTAGTCAATAGTTTCCTTACCTGTAAAGATGAGATCATAATTGACTTGCTTTGCTGCTTCTGCAATTTGTGCAGTAATATAATAGCTGTCGCTGCTCGTGGCATTTACACGAATAGCTTCATCGCCACCAAGTGCCAGTGCTTTGCGGATAATAGGATCACAATCAGCGCCTCCAACTGTTACCAGGTGGATAATAACTGATGCATCTTTTTCTTTTAATTCAATAGCTCTTACCAAAGCATACCACTCATCATAAGGATTGATTATCCACTGTACACCACTGTCTTCAAATTTTGTATTGCCATCTTTGAAAGCAATTTTTGAAGTAGTGTCCGGTGTTTTACTGATGCAGACCAATATCTTCATGATTAGTAATTTTTAAAAGATACGCGATAGATAGTTGTTTATGCAACTAATTTGCAAATATAAGCTCTTATATATTGCAGCAAAAGTTTGACTAGAAATTTTATTTAAGAAAGTTTATTTTAATAAAGCTGCTGCGAGTATTTTGGAATTCACTACCAAAAAATAAAACAGAGGTAATAGAATTTGTGTTCAGATAATTTATAAATCACCTTATTACTTTAGTAAAATATTATAAAAGAATAGTTCAACCTTATTACCTTCTGGATTAGATTTTTTGGAAGAAGAAATGATACTATATTCATGGCTATCTTATAAAATAGGAACGTCTGCAAGCTAAATTGAAAGAGGAACGATGAACGGAATGCGACGCAACAGACGATGCCAAACAATAAAAGTTTGTACCAAAAAAATTACGCACTCTTTTAATAAAAACCGAAATGTATAAAAGATAATTATTCGCTAAAAAATTACTTTTTGTTACTCGCATGTAATTCATACATGTGTTATCTTAAATTTGCACATCTTTAAACAACCAACCTCAAGATGAATTTTAATTTATCCCAAATGCCGGAGCGCAATCTGAAGCCTCGTGATAATGGTATTACAATGGTGATGGATAAGGGTCTTAGCATTAACGAGGCACGTAATTTTATGAGCATTTCACATCCGCATGTGGATATTGTGAAACTTGGTTTCGGTACTTCGTTTGTTACTCCGAACCTGCGTGAAAAAATTGAAGTGTATCAATCTTATAACATACCGGTTTATTTTGGCGGTACCTTGTTTGAAGCTTTTCTTATACGCAATCAGTTTAATGATTATATATCTATTTGTAAAGATTATAACATTAACTACATGGAAGTTAGTGATGGTTCTATTACCATTCCACATGCAGAAAAATGCGGCTATATTGAAAAGCTAACAAAGTATGGAACCGTATTGAGTGAAGTGGGAAGTAAAGATGCAGAACATATTATTCCACCTTATAAATGGATTCAGTTAATGCGGGCTGAACTGGAAGCAGGTTCGTCCTATGTTATAGCAGAAGCGCGTGAATCGGGAAATGTGGGTATCTATCGCGGTACAGGTGAAGTGAGAGAAGGACTTGTGCAGGAAATTTTGACACAGATACCAAGCGAAAGAATAATCTGGGAGGCGCCGCAAAAATCACAGGAATTATATTTTCTTGAATTGCTGGGTTGCAATGTAAATCTTGGAAATATTGCACCTACAGAAGTGATACCATTGGAAGCAATGCGCATTGGATTGCGAGGTGATACTTTCCATTTATTTCTCAACAAAGAAACTGCGTGATGATAAGGGAGTATGGGCTTATTGGTTACCCGTTGTCACATTCATTCTCACAAAAATATTTTACAGAAAAATTTGAGCGTGAAGGCATCCCTGATGCAGTATTTCACGTGTTCGTCATTCCCTCTATTGATAAGCTTCCACAACTTTTAAAAGAGCATCCTTTATTAAAAGGATTTTCTATTACGATTCCTTATAAAAGATCAGTGATAGAATATCTTGATGGGGTATCCACTGCAGTAAAAGAAATGAACGCCTGCAATTGTGTGAAAATAAAAGAAGGCAAATTGTATGGCTACAATACTGATATAGTCGGGTTTAAAGAATCTTTTGTAAAGCATTTGAAACCTTATCATACGAAGACATTAATACTTGGTACCGGCGGTGCTTCTTCGGCTGTTGAATTTGTTTTAAAGAAGCTGCATATTAATTACATTTTTGTTTCAAGAAAAAAAGATGCTGCAAAAAATATTGCAGGCTATGCTGATGTGAATGAAGCATTACTTCAGGAGTATAAAATCATTATCAATACAACTCCATTGGGTACTTATCCTGATGTAAACGATGCTCCAAATATTCCTTATCACCTGCTTACTCCTCAACATTATTTATTTGATTTAGTGTACAATCCTGCGAAGACAAAATTTCTTGCATTAGGTGAACAACAAGGTGCAACAATTCAGAATGGATATGAAATGCTGGTGTTACAGTCAGAAGAGAACTGGAAGATATGGAATGGTTGATGGGTTTAGTATTTAATAAGTTGAAAGGTTGAATTGTTGAAAATTGAAGGTTTATACTACTCTAAGATTTTGGGATTTCATACTTCGGATTTCAAACTTCAGATTTTTTGATACCTGTTATTTAGTTGAGAATTTCAATTTCGCTTCTTCTGGTATTGCAACTAATTTTTTCTTTTCATAATCATAACACAACATTCCTGTTTTTGCTTTGCCTGCAAGTATAGTTTGTGATGCTGTTACAATTTCTACTTTATAATAAAGATCAAAACCATATTTATCAAAGTCCCCAGCAGCAACAGAAATTTTTATTTCATCCCCATAGTTCAATTCTTTTTTATATTCTATTGCAGCATCTGCCAGTATTAATCCATAACCTGCAAAATCTAATTCTTTATAGCCATACTGCATAAGAAATTGCTGTCTTGCTTCATGTATAAGCGAAAGGAAAGTATCGTTACCAACATGTGCACCATAATTTAAATCAGTAATCCGTATCGTAAGATTTATTGAAAATGTAAATGTGTCGGGTAAGTTTATCTTTATTCTTTCCATGCAGCAAATAATTTTAAATGAGATACAAAGATTTCTTTTCCCACAAAGACACAAAGCACACTAAGAGAAACTATTTCATTGTATAATTCAAACGTTAATTCTAATATACAGGATTTGTGTTTTTATAAATCATTCACAAATAAAATTATGTTCAGGAGATACGTGCTTTCAAAAATGAAATAAGTTTATCTATTGCTTTTCTTCTGTGGCTGTATTTATTTTTTTCATCCAACGTCATTTCTGCAAAAGTGTTTTCACTTTCATCAGGAACAAAAACAGGATCATAACCAAAGCCACGTTCGCCCCGTTGCTCATGAATTATTTTTCCCTCACTTACACCTTCAAATAAAAATTCTTTATCGTTCCATATCAATGAAATTACTGTTCTGAATTTTGCCGTGGGATTTTCCTGTCCCCGCAGCTTTTCAAGTAATTTATCAATATTTGCCTGAAAGTTTTTTTCTTCTCCCGCATAACGTGCACTCTTTACACCAGGTTCTCCATTCAGTGCTTCTACTTCCAGACCGGTATCCTCACTAAAACAATTTTGTTTTGTGAGTTTATGAATCGTTCTTGATTTTTCAGAAGCATTTGCTTCTAATGTAAAATAAGGTTCAGGAATATCAATATCAATTCCGGCTTCTTTCAAACTGATGACCATAATTTCATCACCAATTATACTTCTTATTTCTTCTACTTTATGCTGATTGTTTGTAGCAAATATGAGCGTGGGTTTTATCATGATTTATTTCTACTTCATTTGAATTTAGTGAGAGGTGAAACGTGAGAAATTTTCAGAGACGTAATTGATAATTCACGATTAGAATGTATAAAAGTGCGACGCAATAGCGATGCTATTTATTCTAAAGCCAGGTACATAAAAAAATCACACATTAAATATCAATTTCAATTTTTCCCACAATTTTCTTTTTTCTGTTTTAACAGGATCAGTGTTATCATTTGTGAGTGTCACAATTGGTGCTGTCATAAAAGTGCAGCCTCCATATTGCTGTACCTGGTAATGAGGAATGGTAAACGGTAACTGAATATCATGAGTAGTTACATCAAACAAAAAAATGAATTGAGGTTGCAGCGGTTCCTTTAAATCATTAAATGTTTTACTTTCCTGAAGATGATTCACAATAGCTACATCACCAATATTCAGTTTGCATGCTGCCAATAATTTACTTAAAGTGCCCAGCCACTGATCGTTTATGTACACTGCTGAAGCGTCTTTTAATAAAATAGTTATGTTTTTTTTATTGTCACCCAAAAACCATTTTTTGATGAGTGGTTTCTCCCGCTCTTCATCCTTTATTTTTTTGTTAGTAATTTGCTTCGCTGTTTTTTCTGGTAGTACAATATTTTTTTCAGCCAACACAATTGAATCTTTGTATAAACCGGCAAGCACAATATCAGGTAATTGAATTTTCATGATAAAAATATAAGAAGGTTAACAGTCGTTAGTTTTCTTTTTTTCTTTTCTTTGCAACAAATTTAGTGATATGACAGAAGCCCTTGGTATGAATGTTACAAAAGTGGAACGCAGTAAGCTCAAGGATGTAAACCTTGAGAACCTTCCTTTCGGCAGATATTTTACAGATCACATGCTCGAAGCAGACTTTGAAAATGGCGAATGGAAGAATGTTGAAATAAAACCCTATCAGCCTTTATTGCTTGAGCCCTCTCTTTCTGCATTGCATTATGGCCAGGCAATTTTTGAAGGAATGAAGGCATATAAAAACAAAGATGGTGATGCTTTTATTTTTCGCCCTTATGATAATTTCAGGCGGTTTAATATTTCTGCAGTTCGTATGAATATGCCTGAAATACCGGAAGAAATTTTTATAGAAGGTTTGCGTCAATTAGTCGAACTCGATAAGAATTGGATTCCTGCAAAAGAAGATTATTCTTTGTATATAAGGCCATTGATGTTTGCAACGGATACTGCACTGGGTGTGAGACCATCAGAAACTTATAAATTTATTATCATGCTCAGTCCTGCCGGACCTTATTTTGCAGAGCCAATGAAAATTGCTGTGGAAGAAAAGTATACCCGTGCGGCTCCCGGTGGAGTTGGCTTTTCAAAGAATGCAGGAAATTATGGCGGAGCAATGCTTGCATCAACTGTTGCAAAACAAAAAGGTTATGACCAGGTTTTATGGACCGATGCTTTTGAACATAAATGGCTGCAGGAAGTGGGAATGATGAATGTATTTTTTATCATCAATGGAGTCGCTATCACGCCAACGCTCGAAGACGGAACAATACTGGAAGGCGTTACAAGAGACAGCGCTATTACAGGTTTAAAAGAAATAGGTTATAAGGTAGAAGAAAGAAAAATAAGTATTGATGAACTGATAAGCGCTTATAAAGAGGGCAAATTTGAGGAAGTTTTTGGTACAGGAACTGCTGCCACCATTGCTTTGATAAAGGAGTTAAAATATAAAGATTTTGTAATGCACTTTGATGTAAACAAATGGGAAGTAGCTCCTGAGTTAAAAAACTGGCTTACTGAAATAAGAGAAGGGAAGCGGGAGGAGGAACATGGTTGGATGTTTAAAGTGTAGCCATTAATCATAACAAATAATTATAAAATTTCATCTTCAATTGAATTAATAGTTGGATTTGGGATTTTTATTTTGCCTGCTATGTTTAAATTTTTCATTTTAAATTTTTCATTTTTGAGTTTACTCCCTTACCTTTGCCGTCCCAAAAATATTGGTATAGAATGCCTACAATACAACAGTTAGTAAGAAAAGGTCGTGAAATTATCAGGGCAAAAAGCAAATCAAGGGCTTTGGATGCATGCCCGCAGCGTCGCGGCGTATGCACAAGGGTGTATACAACAACGCCTAAAAAACCGAATTCAGCGCTGCGTAAAGTAGCGAAAGTTCGTTTGACAAATAAGATAGAAGTTATTGCTTACATTCCCGGTGAAGGTCATAATCTGCAGGAGCACTCAATCGTTCTTATTCGCGGTGGTCGTGTAAAAGATTTACCCGGTGTGCGTTATCATATTGTTCGTGGCAGCCTCGATACTGCCGGCGTAAAAGACCGCAAAAAGAGCCGTTCTAAATACGGTACGAAAAAAGAAAAAGCAAAGAAAAAATAATTAATAAAAGTAATCATTTGAGATATGCGTAAAGCGCAAGCGAAAAAATTACCTCTGGCACCTGATGCCCGTTTTAATGATAAACTGGTTACCCGTTTTATCAATAACCTTACATGGGACGGTAAAAAAAGTACAGCCATAAATATTTTCTATAACGCTGTTGATAAGGTAAGTAAAATTACCGGTGACAACGGTTATGAAATATGGAAAAAAGCTTTGGCTAATGTTACTCCCGGTGTTGAAGTACGGAGCCGCAGAATTGGCGGTGCTACTTTTCAAATTCCTACGGAAGTTCGTACTGATAGAAAAATATCTTTGAGCATGAAATGGCTTATCCGTTACAGCCGTGAACGCAATGGTAAAACTATGGCGGATAAACTTGCGAACGAAATTATAGCTGCGAGCAAGGGTGAAGGTGCTGCTTTCAAAAAGAAAGAAGATACACATCGTATGGCAGAAGCCAACAAGGCGTTCTCTCACTTTAAAGTTTAAATTAGCCGAATATAATATTGCAAAAACCATCTACAAAAGTGGATGGTTTTTTTATTATGTTATAATGAGAAGAATGTCTTGTAGAACTTTAAATATAAATAATCAGACTGATAATTTTTTATGTAACCCAACTGCCAATACTTTGCGCATCATTTCTTGCGTCGCACTCTTTTACTGCAAAACTTTGAGCAACAAAATAATCTCCGCAAATCAAAATATTGGCATATATAAAATATTTGCGTAAAACTTTTTCATGCCGTCATTTGTGTCCCACAAATGAAATCCTAAGATTTCAAAATTTTTAAGCAGATTCCGAAAGGAGAGGACTTGCCAATCTTATTTAAGCTTCAATCTCTTTTTTAATAAAGCAATTCTCGTTTTAAATGCTTCTAATTCTTTTTGCTGTTTTTGAATAAAACTATTAGCTGAAAGACATCCCACCACACTATCCATTTCCTGCTGGGTATCGTAAATCATCTTTCTATAAGGATTCGAATAATCTTTTGCTCTTGACTGGTAAATTTTTTCTGCAATCCATTCTTTTGTTTCAAGCAATGAAGAAAAAAAATCATTTACATCTTCCCTGGTTAATGTTTTTGCCTGTAAGCCATTGATCTCAAAAAGCGATGCAATGGCATGCATTGATTTTTGCTGCGAATAATTTTTCCCCAGTTCATTATATGCATTATGCAACTGGTCCCATGATTTTATTTTTCCCTCTTTCACTTTCTTTTTTAAAGTATTTACATCTGCTGTTGTCATCAACTGGCCACCTGCATTTAACCATTCATTACGTGTAAGTTTTGAGGGCAGTATATTTTGTACATCCTCAGTTTTTTTAAAGTTATTATCTTCAATAAACTGTGCCAGATGTAAACTGCCGTAATAGTTTATCATCTGTACAAACAAGGCATAAGCTTTTCTTACTTTAATAATAATAGTTTTGCGCTTTGTGTTTTCAAACGCTTCTGCTTCAATTTCAAGTGTATCAACAGCAGCATCATTATTTTGCAACAACTCTTTACCTTTTGTGCGACATATATCTTCAGTAACAGATTCATCAGGCCTTTCTTTTTTATAAAATGCTTTGCCTGTAAAATATTCTAACAACGATAAAGCATTAAACATTTCATTCACTGTATCAGGCGCCAGGTAATCATATTCCATTTGCTGAACGGGTTGTATGCGTTTATCTCTGTCTGCATATTTCCATGAATTACGGGCAAGTGCATACATGTTGTACATAAACCAGTAAGCAGGCATTACGATAAGTTGATCTTTTGCAGCATCAACACTTACAAGTGAAAAAGGAATGGTTATACTTAATTCATAAGCATAATCAGCTTTTGCAAGAATAGTAAAGCTTGCAAGCTTCGAATTATGCTTCAGGCTAACACATAAGCCTGGCCAAAATCCACGTCCTGCAACTATTTCACCATCTGCTGCTCGTGAGTTATGATTTGAACCAATTGTAGCGCCTGCAGGAATATTACTTTGTCCCAATACCAACGCCGCGCAAAGAAATGAATTATTGTGATGCTGTTCATGTGCAGGAAAGATGAGTGAATTCAATACTTCACAGCAGGAGATAGTAGAATTATTACCAAGAAAAGAGTTGATCAATCGTGCACCATATTTCAATTGAGAGTTAGATGCCATAATAAAACGCACTGCTTTCACTCCATAAAAAATTCTGCATCCAAAACCAATGATGCCATTCACCAGTTCACAGCCTTCACCAATCTGCGATTTACCTTCAGGCCCGGAATTAATGGTAAGGTTCTTTAATTTATTTGCGCCTTTGATGTAGGCATCACTTCCTATCCAGACGTCTTTTACAATAGCGCAATTCTTTATTACAGTTCTGTCGCCAACTTTTCCATAAAAGCCTCTTTCTTTTTTAAACTGATTTTCTGTAAAGGTTTTAAATTGATTCAACAGTTGTTCATCATCACGGTATTTACTCCAGAGCCATGCATCAGCAGGTAACATGCCGTTAAATGGAATTACACTTCTTCCTCCATTTTCATTGCATATTTCCAGCCATATACGCACACTTTCAGGTTCACCATCTTTTAAAATACCATTACCGAACTTTGCATGATCACTTGTTTGAAGTTCATTTACATTTACAATGATCACTTCATTGCCAATAATGTAGTTAGATAAATAATTCACATTATCTATTACAACATTATCTCCAAAGTCACAACTGATAATTGTTGAATTGTATAAACCTACAGGCAATTTCAAATCGCTGAATTCAAGACAATATGGCTTCAGTTTACCGATACGTACAAGACCAAAAAATTTACAACTCTTCACCAGCTCAGGATTAAATGCATCACTTACCAAAATTTTATTCCAGTCATCACTTGTATTTCCATTTCGCACCAATACTTCAATCTCGTATGCAGTAAGTTGTCTGTAAGCAATGCCGCTTCTGTTCTGCATATTGCGCAGGTAGTATTCATCTTTTCCTTTTGGCAGGTACCCGGATTTTATAAAATTATAACCCAGTTTATCTATTGAAGTTTTACGAATAATATTTTGTTCTGTCATAAATTATTTTAGTGATTTAGTAAGTCTGAATGGTCAGCGATGAGTTGTAAATAAAGTATATACACATCATTCTTCTCAATGATATTGCAGCAACGATATTTGTTCAATAACGTTCCGAACGTACAAGTGAGTGACACAACGGATGACGATTAAAGATATAAAGCTTGTTCAATAATAATTAGTATTTCTCAATTAACTGTAAACTATTCCACCGTTACACTCTTCGCTAAATTGCGTGGCTTGTCTACATCATAGCCTTTTGCAACGCCAATATAGTAAGCTAATAATTGCATGGGAATAACGCTTAGCATTGGTGCTACAATCTCATCTGCTACAGGTAACACAATCACATCATCTGCAAGGGTAGGAGAAACGGTATCACCTTCCGTTATTACCGCTATCACTTTTCCTTTTCTTGCTTTTATCTCCTGCATGTTGCTTACAATTTTATCGTGGTATGCATCTTTTGTAGCAACAAACACAACGGGTAATGTTTCATCAACCAGTGCGATAGGACCATGTTTCATTTCTGCAGCGGGATAGCCTTCTGCATGTATGTAAGAAATTTCTTTTAGCTTTAATGCGCCTTCCAAAGCAACAGGAAAATTATATCCACGACCGAGATACAAAAAGTCATCAGCATCTTTATATTTTTTTGCAAGCGCTTGTATAGAATCATTTTGCTCAAGTATCGAATGTACTTTTTCCGGTACCTCTGCAAGTTCATGACATAGCGAAAGATATCTTTCATTATCTATTGTTCCTTTTTCATGCGCAATTTTTAAGGCAACCATAGTTAACACCGTAAGCTGTGCAGTAAATGTTTTTGTACTCGCAACACCAATCTCAGGGCCTGCATGCGTATAGGCACCGGCATGCGATTTACGCGCAATGGAAGAGCCGACAACATTTACAATGCCAAGAATAATTGCTCCTTTTTCTTTTGCCGTTTCAATCGCTACCAATGTATCCGCAGTTTCTCCACTCTGCGATATAGCAACAATTACATCACCTTTATGAATAACAGGATTGCGGTAGCGAAACTCCGATGCATATTCTACTTCCACAGGAATGCGGCATAATTCTTCAATAACATATTCTGCTACCAAACCAGCATGCCAGCTTGTGCCACAAGCAATAATAATGATGCGGTTTGCATTGATGAATTGTTCCATATATTGTTGTATACCGCTCATTGTAATAGTGCCTTTTGCCACATCCAAACGACCACGCAAACAATCATAAATGGTTTGAGGTTGTTCAAAAATTTCTTTCAGCATAAAATGATTATAGCCACCTTTTTCAATGGCTGCAAGTTCCATATCAAGCTTTGTAATAAAAGGTGTTTGCTTTTCATTGCCAAGATTTTTAAGTATAAGTTCATCCGGGCGAACGATTGCGATTTCATAATCATTTACATACACTACTTCTTTTGTGTATTCAATAATGGGCGATGCATCACTTGCAAGAAAATGCTCTCCCTTACCAATGCCGATTACCAGCGGACTTCCTTTTCGCGCAGCAATAATTGTTTCGGGATCATTTTTGTGAATAAGTAAAATGCAATATGCACCAACAATGCGACGCAATGCAACACGCAAAGCTTCTTCTAATGAATAATTATTATGCTTTAAAATATCATCAATAAAGTTTAAAAGTACTTCTGTATCTGTGTCACTTTTAAATTCATATCCTTTGGCAAGCAATTCTTTTTTTATCTGTGTATAGTTTTCAATAATGCCGTTATGGATCATGGATATATCACCACCTTGTGAAACATGCGGATGAGCATTTCTATCACTGGGTTCGCCATGAGTGGCCCATCGTGTATGACCTATACCAATATGAGCATTGAGATTTTCACCAATTAGTGTTTCTTCAAGATCAGTTACTTTTCCTTTCTTTTTAAAAACTTTTAGCCCATGATTTATTAGTGCAATGCCGGCGCTATCATAGCCGCGGTATTCAAGACGTTTTAATCCTTTCAATATAACGGGATATGCTTGCCTGTGTCCTGTATATCCAACGATTCCACACATAAGTTTTCATTTTAATTTTTGAATGATATTATTCTTAACTTTTTTTGCAAAGAGTATTCACATTGAAAGCAGCGTTATGTTTTGAAAAGTATATTTGCCTCCCATTAAGTATTAATTCAAAAATATGGTGAATTTATTTAACTGCGATGATGATTATATACTCGAAGATGATAGAGTGTTGCTGCGTCCTTTACAGGAAGATGACTATGAAAACCTGTTGCCATTTTCATTACATGAACCTGAGCTATGGAAATATTCTTTGATAACCGCTGCCGGTAAAGACGGATTAAAGAACTACATAAAAATTACACTTGATGCAAGAGCAGAAGGCAAAGAATATCCTTTTATTGTTTTTGATAAGCAAACAAATGAGTATGCCGGCAGCACAAGATTTTATGATATTAATATTCCTTATCAAACGTTGCAATTAGGATATACATGGTATGGAAAAAAATTCCATGGAACGGGATTGAATAAGCATTGTAAATATTTATTGTTGTCATTTGCTTTTGAAGATTTGGGCATGGAACGTTTTGAATTAAGAGCAGATAATAATAATGCAAGAAGTATTGCGGCCATGAAAAGCATTGGATGTAAAGTAGATGGTGTGCTGCGTGCAAATATGCCTAAACGGGAAGGCGGAAGAAGAGATTCTATCGTGCTCAGTATTTTAAGAGATGAATGGTTTGGAGAAGTGAAAGAATTGTTGAGTAGAAGACTGGAATATGATTGATTTATTTTTAGGAAGGTAAGAGAAATAACAATGAGTTATTTATTTTTTTATTGTAACATTTGAGACAAGATCTTTCTATAAAATTCCGTCTGTTAAGGATGAATAGACTGCTATTAATTTTTGCTCATATAATAACTGTCTTTTAAGTATAATGACATGATCTTGCTTAAATTTGCAGTGGGTTAAAATGTTGGCTGAAAAACAACAAAAACATCTTGAGTTTATAATTCAATTTCCTGTATGAAACCAATATCGCGTTTTTCGATTATAGATGATGACCCTGGCAATAATTTTGTATGTGATTAGTAATAAAGAGAGCTGTTGCAGATGTACAAACCTTTACTCAACCGGCAATGGCAATAAATTATATCAAAAATGAATATCGACAAAATGCTGATGTCCCCACGATTGTTTTTCTCGATATAAATATGCCTGATATGGCAGGCTGGGATGTTCTTGAAACTTTCAGCACTTTTAATGGATTAATGAAACAGTTCACCATTTTTATGGTATCCTCATCCACTGACCCAAGAGACAAGAAACGTGCAGATGAAAATTTACTTGTTGCAGATTATATCGAGAAACCGATAACGGTAGAGAAAATTAAGAATATCCTTTCATGAGATTTTATAAAAACGATACAGAAAGCAAATAAAAAAGGTCAGTACTAATAACTGACCTTATACCTTTTTTCAATTTTTTTCATTACGTGTTACTGCTAAGCAGTACAAAGCTTTTTGCACTTCGCCAGCTTTTTTCTTTCTTTGGTTGATCAACTTCGGTGAAATGTATTTCCAGCTCTTTTTCTTTCAAATCAAAATATAAATTTTGAAGTTCATGAAGATACTTTACAGGTTTCATGTTACTATAATCATTACCAAAAACCTGCAGGCCATTTTCATCCAATCTGCAGTTAAAGTTATCACGTGTAAAAACGTTTGCTTCTGTTATCCATAGGAATTTTGTAAAGCCGCATTCCAATAATATTTCTTCTGTGATTGGAATTGGAATTAGCCTGTCTAAATAATACCAGGTTCCTTCAAGCAATACTTGTTTTTGCCGGATTTCTGATACTCTTTTTGTTTTTCTTTTTCCTGTAGGTGGAAGTTCAACTTCGAGGAAGTTACCAATTCGTAATTCGTAGAGGTTAACCATAAGCATTGGGATTAAATTGTTAGCAATGTTGTTTCGATTCGCTATTAAAGTTACTGCTATTTCTGCCAAACTCCGCATATTATTTTATTCACCCCTTTTATCCATTTCCCCCTTTTTTATTCCGGGTTCTTATTTAAATTTTTATGTTATGTACCGGGCTTTATTCTTCAGGAAACTGACTTTATTTTTAATTTTTAATACCACTGTTAGTATTTTATGGCATCATCCCTCGCCCGTCCCTACCGGCACAGACGGACGTAGCAAATTCGCCTGAGGTGGATTCATTGAGACCATACCGCTAACAACTCGATCGTCAAATGAGAAATTGACAGAAACAAAAAAATATGAATAAAATTTTGTTCAACTAAAAAAATTAGTACCTTGCGCTAAATGCCTTAGCCATGAGTTATGCAGGAAAAAATCTCCGTTATCTGCGCAAATTGCGCGGATGGACACAGGAAGAGTTTGCCAACAAACTTAAAATCAAACGTTCTCTTGTAGGCGCTTATGAGGAAGAAAGAGCTGAACCAAGACTTGACGTGCTTGAAAACCTTTGCGGTATTTTTAAATTAAGCCTTGATGAATTATTGTTGAAAGACCTTGCGGGTACAAAAGGTAACGGCAATTACCTGGACAAACGCAGGCAACTGAAAATGGCTGCTGAAGCACAGGTTATACAATTTGTTCCTGTTAAAGCGGCTGCCGGTTATTTGGCCGGTTATGCAGATCCTGAATTTTTAGACGAGCTGAATACTTTTACACTGCCAATGCTTGCTCCCGGTAATTATCGTGCTTTTGAAATTGTCGGAGATAGTATGTTGCCAACGCCAAGTGGTAGTGTAATTGTGGGCGAGAAGGTAGATAGCATAGAAGATATAAAAGCAAATAATACCTACATTGTTATTTCTAAAAATGAAGGCATCGTGTATAAACGTGTGATGAAGAACAACCGCATGAAAAATAAATTAATTCTTGTGAGCGACAATCCCCAATACTCACCCTATAACGTAAATACAGAAGATGTATTAGAAGTATGGAAGGCACAGATGATTATCACTAAAGTAAATACACAGCAGCGTTGGGACGTAAATCAACTCGCTGGTCTGGTAAGTAATTTACAGGAACAGGTAAGCAGTTTGAAGCGTAAAATGAATTGATATTTTTACCGACAGAACTGTAAATTTTCATAGCTTGTTAAAACCATTAATAGCTATTCTTCCTATCTGAAATTTATTATCGCCTGCAAATTTTCTAAAGCCCCAAACTATAATGCTTGCTTACTACATTAAATGTAAAACGATTCATAAAGAAAAAATCATGATTGTTGAAAGGTTTTTTTTGAACTGAGCAGAGAATAACTATTACGCTTTCGTTGCATCTGTACCGGCACAAAAAGATATCGCATAATGGAACGCCTTATTCTTTGCACAGCATTCTGTGAATAATCACCAAACTCCATTTTTACAACCTTCTTCTTGAGTGCCGAGAAAGAAATTCTCTTTTGAAGTATCTGTAAAAATCAATAGATTTATAATCTTCTTATTTTAAGATTGCCGTTTGCAATTTTATATGAAATCACACAGTACTAACTAAAGCATGGCTACAGTATTTATATCCTTAGTTTGGCAACGGCGATTCAAATTATCCTGGTTGTTTAATTCGTGTAAAAATTTGTTTGTTAAAATGCTAAAAGAGTGATGAACAAAAAAGGAGGAAAGATGGAAGCTGTTGTTAATTGTGCCGCATATTCACAAGGCCGCCGTGTTGCTAATATTGGAATAAATGATGTTAACCAGACCCTCAAACAACCTGACAAATTTGTGTGGATAGGACTTCATGAACCAGGCGAGGAAGTACTTAAAGAGGTGCAACAGGAGTTTGAATTGCATGATCTTGCAATAGAGGATGCGCACCGTGCACACCAGCGGCCAAAGTTTGAAGCTTATGGCGATATTTTGTTTATCGTGCTCCGAACTGCACAGAGAAATTATCTTCAGCACAGGGTTGATTTTGGGGAAACCCACTTTTTTGTTGGCAATAATTTTATCGTTACCGTGCGTCATGGTTCTTCTCTTTCTTATGCTGAAGTACGTGCCCGTTGTGAAAGTACGCCGCACCTCCTTGGCAAGGGTCCGGGCTTTGCACTTTATGCAGTAATGGATTCTATTGTGGATCAGTATTTCCCTGTTATTGATGCGTTAGAGCAGGAACTGGAGGATTTGGAGGAAAAGATTTTTGCAAAACAGTCAAGACGTGAGACCACAGTAGAAATATACCAGTTAAAACGTGAAATCATGGAAGTGAAAAGAGCTGTGTCTCCGCTTATTGAAATTTGCAACAGGCTAATGCGTTTTGATTTAAAAGTAATCCCCGAAGACACGCGGCCTTATTTTCGCGACATATATGATCATGTAATTCGCATTAACGAAATGGTGGATAATGCAAGAGAACTCCTAAGCTCTGCGCTTGATGCTAACTTTTCACTTATCTCTATTTCGCAAAATGAAGTGTCAAAAAAATTTGCAGGGTGGGCAGCTATATTTGGTGTACCTGCACTGATCGCAGGGATTTATGGTATGAACTTTAAGTTTATGCCTGAATTAAACTGGAGTTATGGATACCCGGTGATACTTACATTAACGCTTGGATCATGCGTTCTTCTTTACCTGCTTTTTAAAAGGTCAGGGTGGTTATGATTTTTTGATAACGGAAATAATATTCCGAAACGTTCTTTTGTTGCAATTATAACGGAACGCACAAGAAAGTGACACAAGGAACGATGCCATGCCTGATGAAGTTGGAAACATAAAAAATCTAGAATATAGAATCTAAATTTTTTTATTGATACATATCAATCGCAACTCTGAATGTGTTGCAATGTGCTTCTACAATGCTTCTGATATCGGGCGAATAACCACCACCCATTGCAAGAGTAACTGGAATATGATGTTGCTTCAATAGAGAAAACACAATGCTGTCTCTTTGTTTGCAACCGTTGATAGTTACTTTTAATTTGCCATATTTATCCGTGTTCAATATATCAACACCTGAAAGAAAAAATGCAAAATCAGGTTGCACCTTTTGGATTAATGCGGGCAATGTTTCGTTAAGTATTGAAAGATAAGTTTGCTCATCTGTCCCGTCTTTCAACGGAACATCAAGATCGCTTTCCTCTTTATGAAATGGATAATTATGTGCACCATGCATGCTGAATGTAAACACACGTGGTTCATGCTGAAACAATTTTGCAGTGCCATTGCCCTGGTGTACATCAAGATCAATAATCAGTATTTGTTTGGCAAGATTTTTTTTCAAAAGATAGTTGGCTGCAACTGCCATATCATTAAGCAGACAAAAACCTTCACCTCTGTCAGCATATGCATGATGCGTGCCACCTGCAACATTCAAGGCCACACCATATTGCACAGCATCATAACAGCAATCAATCGTGCCTTGTGCTATGATAAGTTCACGCAAGGTTAGTTGCGGTGATTGCGGAAAACCAATTCTTCTTTGTTCACTTGCGGATAATGTTTGATGAATGAGTTTATCAAAATAAATTTTATCATGCGTCCATAAAACTACTTCTTCAGGACAGGGTTGAGGAGCAAAAAGATTATCATGTGTAATAGTTCCTTCATGCAGTAATTGCTCAGGTATCAGTTCATATTTCAACATGGGGAAACGATGGCCTTCCGGTAACGGGTGCGCATATATTTTGTGGTAAGCAATTTTGACCATAATACTTACCCGATCTTTATAAGTTCTTTGTTTACGATAGCAATAACAGTATCGGACGCTTTGGGGGAAATTACTGCGGAGCCTGTGAAATAACTAAATGCGGGAAGAATTGAATAAGATGAGGAAAAATAATAACAGGGAAAACAAAGTGATTGCCTGCTTAAACCTCTTACACTAATACAAGGGTGCACATGACCTGTAAAAAAATAAACATTATCATTTAACTCAGTATGTTTTTCAATTTCTGCATAGTCGTGTATAAAAGCAAAATTTTCGAGTTGAAATAAATCAGCATGTAAATTTATTGAAGCAGTATCATACCAATTGTTTTGTAAAATATCGTGATTGCCTTTCACAAGCCGTATGGTTAATGCATTGAAATTATTGCGCCACCTGATGAAAAGATCGAGTTCTTTGTTAAGCTTGCTGTGAACCAGATCACCAACAATGATCAGTTGTTCTGGCTTATACATTTGTAAAAGTGTAACGAGTCTTTGCATATCTTCTTTAAATACCTGCTGCGGAACCGCAATGCCTGATTTCCTGAAATGCCCTGTTTTTCCAATATGTACATCAGTAACAATAAGTATTTTTTTTTCAGGCCAATAAACTGCCCGTTCATGCAAAAGCCAAAAATCCTGATCGTTTAAAGTAAGATGATACAACACAATATAATTTTACCGTGCAAATGTAAGCCGCATGCTCGTAAAAAAATGTAACGTGTTAAAACAAATACAAGTGATTCTTGTTGCGTTGCTCTTTGCCTTCAGTTAACTAATTTAGCGCCTCATATTTAATGCTAAAATATGAATAGCTGCAAAAGCTTATGAAGAAAAAATATGTTATCAATTTAGAAAAACAGGATCTGTTTGAATATATTATCATCACATTAATCCTTCTTATTTATTGCAGGGCTTTATTTCTTCCTCTATGGGATAAAGATGCGGCGCATCACGCAAATATTGCACTGAATATGTATCAGAATAATAATTACACCAATTTGATAGACCGTGGTGAAGATTATTTAGATAAACCGCACTTTTTATTTTGGCTTGCTTTGATAAGTTACAAAATATTTGGTGTTACTTCTTTTGCTTATCGCTTGCCGGCCTTGCTTTTTTCTTTGCTTTCTATTTTCAGTACTTATAAATTAACCAGGTATCTTTCTGATAAAACCACCGCCAAAATAGCTGCCCTTATACTTGCTACTGCACAGTCTTTTGTTTTATCAATAATGGATGCCCGCATGGAAGCGCCTCTTACAGGTGTTATTATCTTTGGTACCTGGCAGTTAGTATTGTATATAGATAAGCGAAGATTTATTCATCTTGTTTTAGGAGCGCTGGGAGCTGCTGCTGCGTTTTCTACAAAGGGATGGATTGGGCCAGTTATAATTTTTTCACCCTGTTTTTTTAAAATTCTGCTTGAAAAAAAATGGAGGACATTAACCGTTTTTAAAACATGGTTATTCTTTCCGCTTTTTCTTCTCTTCATCACACCTGTTTTATATGCTTATTATGTACAGTATGATCTGCACCCCGAAAAAGTAATCAGGGGTATGACACATATTTCAGGAGTGAAATTTATTTTATGGAATCAGAATTTTGAAAGGTTTGGCGGAGAGAACTGGTCACAGGGCGGAAGAAACAGCGATTATTTCTTTTTCTATCATACTTTTCTATGGGCATTTTTACCCTGGTGTATTGCTGCATATCTTGCACTTTTCTACTGGCTCAGAAGAATGTTTTTTAAAAAGAAATGGAAACATCCTTTCAATTTTGCGGCATTAGGTTTTGCTTTTGTTTTGTTCACCATTTCATTTTCTAATTTTAAAATGCCGCATTACATTATAATGTTGTTTCCTTTGGCTGCCGTATTTACCGCTCCTTATTTACGATTGTCTTTATCATGCAAAACAGGTGTAAAAATATTTTATTCATTGCAGGTATTTTTAGCAGTTGGTATAAGTGTACCAACTATTATACTTAACTTTTATTACTTCCCGCCACAGAATATACTAACAGGAATTATAGGTTCTGTTTTTATTGTGCTTCTTGTTGCACTAATATTTAGAAAGCATTTGTATAAAGGTCTGCGCGTTCTCCTTGTCTCAGCTTTTACTTCCATTGTTTTCAATTTTTTTCTCAATTTCAATTTCATTCCTCAATTGATGGAATATCAGGGAGGAAATAAATTAGCCGACATGATTCACGATAAAAAAATAAATATTCCAAACGATGATATTTTATTGCTCGAATCATCCGCACATAGTTTTGACTTCTATATGGGCTATAATCATAAAGTAGTTGATATAAACAAACTGCAGGAATTGTATCCTTCAGCCAAAGACAAATATTTTCTGCTTACATCAGGTATGGCAAGAGAGCTTGAAGCAGAAGGTTTTGAAGTGAAGCCGGAGTTCACTCATGTTGATTATAATGTTACTATAATAAAATTAAAATTTCTTAATGCACATACGCGTTTGCAGCAGTGCGACAGCCTGATGCTTGCACATATTTATCCTGTAAAAAAATAAGCGCTGCATAAAAAAGTAAACACAAATATTTTCATTAATAGCAATAAAGATAAATCGGATATTTGACAACCTAAATAAAGCTACTATGAAGACTACAAAATATAATTCTTTAAATCGTTTTGAAATTACAGTTCTCGCCTTTGTTTTTGTGCTTTATGCATTTGGTATTGTTGCTTCCTGGATTAATCAGAAATGGTTTGAAGAAGTGTATGTGGTAGAAGATGGATTTATTGAGTGGCTCACTGTGGTACCATTAGTAATCACTACATGTGTTGCGGTTTCATATCTTGTAAAACTTTCTCACAGCAGAAATTGGATGTTTTCTATAGTTGTATCGGTCATTGCTTTATTTTGTTTTTTTTCTGCAGGCGAAGAAATAAGCTGGGGACAGCGAATCTTTCACATAAAGACACCGGAATATTTCGCTGAACACAACACCCAGGACGAATTGAACGTACATAATTTAGTGGTAGACGGAGAAAAAATAAATAAACTTGTTTTTTCGCAACTTTTTGTTGCTGCTGCAGTTTTATATTTGATTGGGTTACCACTGTTGTACAACAAAAATCAAAACTTTAAAAATTTCGTTGATCGTGCCGGAATTTCTGTTGCAAGATTGTATCAAATAATTGCCTGTGCTCTTGTGTTTGGGCTTCCCTCACTAAGTCCATCAGAGAAAAGATCTGAATTGCTGGAGTTTGGCGCCTGCTTTATGTTTCTGCTTATTGTTTTGTATCCGCAGAACAGGGCAGTGTTTAGAAAAAAGATTTAATACGATTACAACATTTTCTTCATAATAACATAGTAACTTATATTAATTGTTATGTACTTAGCCGAGTGCTGCTATTAAACTTTCATTGCGTCGCACACTTTTACGTTCTGTTCATTATGGAGCAATTTCGATCACCAAATATATCATACGTTTAATGAATTAAACTTGATAAACAAAATTGTAAACCTATAAATCAGCAACACCACTTGTATAAAATTAAATCTGTATGAAAAGTTTGTCCTTCACTTTAATTGCATCGCTTGCCTTATTTACAGCATGTAACAATAACCGGCAAAATAATCAGGAGCAAAGTAATGATTCAATAAATTCTAACACTGATTCTGCAAAATCAGAATCTGCCCAATTACCCGATGCTAAAGCATTTCAGCAGACAATCGATGGTAAACAAACAAACCTTTATATTTTAAAAAATAAAAATAATCTGCAGGCTGCTGTTACCAATTACGGTGCAAGAGTGGTAAGCTTACTGGTGCCTGATAAAAATGGCAAACCAACAGACGTAGTAGTTGGTTACGATAATGTGCGGGCATATGCAGAAGGCGGTGATACTTATTTTGGAGCGATTGTTGGACGTTATGGAAACCGTATTGCAAAAGGTAAATTTAAATTAGATGGTAAAGAATATGCTTTGGTAACGAATAACGCTCCCAATCATTTGCATGGAGGCAACAAAGGTTTTTCACGTGTGGTTTGGGGTGCACAACAACCTAATGATTCCACTTTAATGCTTACTTATGTTTCAAAAGATGGTGAAGAGGGTTATCCCGGTAACCTTACTGCAAAAGTTACTTACACAGTTACAAACAACAATGAACTTAAAATAGATTACGAGGCAACAACAGATAAAAAAACAGTTGTAAATCTCACCAATCATTCTTATTTCAATTTAAATGGGCAGGGTAGTGGCACTATCAACAATCATTTGATGATGATAAATGCATACCGTTATACACCTGTTGACTCAACATTAATTCCTCTTGGCAAAATAGAATCTGTTGTCGGTACACCATTTGATTTTCGCTCATTCACAAAAATTGGCGCAAGAATAAATGATACGGGCAACATTCAGTTGAAATATGGAAAAGGTTATGATCACAATTTTGTGTTGAATAAAAATAAAAGAACAGGATTAACCAAAGCGGCAGAGGTAATTGGTGATCAAAGCGGTATTGTAATGGATGTTTATACAAAAGAACCGGGCATTCAGTTTTACGGGGGAAATTTTATGAATGGTACGCATACAATTAAAGGTGGAAAAAAAGATGATTATAGAACAGCTTTCTGTTTGGAAACACAACATTATCCTGATTCACCCAACCACCCTGCTTTTCCTTCAACAACTTTAGAACCCGGTAAAGTGTACAAGACAAGCACTGTTTACGCATTTTCTATTAAAAGGTAAAGCGTATTAAAACCGAACGCAGATTTAGCGGATCATCAGGACTTCCTCATGATTTAATCTGCGCAAATCCTAACAATCATGACAATCCGCGTTCCGTACTTCTTTTTTTAAACACCTATAAACAGTTTCTTATAAAGAGAACACCGAACAAAAATAAATTTGCTATCAACAGCTCTGATAATTCTTGAAGACACATATTTACATTCGTTTTCGTAAACAGAGTTATATTATCTCTATAAATTAATTTGCCTCATTACTCTCTATAATTCGATTAGAACATCATTAATTAAATCATTTGCATTTGATATCCTCCTCTGCTCATCAATAACTAATCGTTATTTTGTGCACTTAAATGATCCCCCCTTAGGGGTGAGGGGGCTTATGAAATATTACATCATAGCAGGTGAAGCAAGTGGTGATCTGCATGGCAGTAACCTGATAAAAGAATTAAAAAAACTGGATGCCAGCGCAGATATCCGTTGCTGGGGTGGAGACCTAATGCAACAAGCAGGTGCCACTTTGGTAAAACATTATAAGGAACATGCTTTTATGGGTTTTACAGAAGTAGTGATGAATCTCGGCACTATTATGAATAACCTGAAATTTTGTAAAGACGATATTCAACAATTCCAACCTGATGTTTTGGTGCTGATAGATTATCCCGGATTTAATTTGCGTATTGCAGAGTGGGCAAAGCAACAAGTATATCAAACATATAAAACTGTATTTTATATTTCACCGCAGGTATGGGCATGGAAAGAAGGACGTGTAAAAAAAATGAAGCAGAACATTGACAAGATGCTGGTGATTCTGCCGTTTGAAAAAAGTTATTACAAAAACAAATGGCATTGGGATGTAGAATATGTCGGTCATCCGCTTGTAGAAGTTATTGATGAATATAAAGCAAATCAAAACCGTCAACCTTTAATACTTCACTTTCCATCTGAAACTTCTAATATCGTCGCTTTGCTTCCCGGAAGCAGAAAGCAGGAAATTTTAAAGAAGCTTCCCATTATGCTCGAAGTAAGCAGATCATTTCCACAATACCAGTTTGTTGTGGCAAAAGCACCCGGACAAGAAGATAATTTTTATGAACCGATGCTGCAGCCATACACAAATGTTTCATCAGTAAGAAATAATACATACAATTTGCTGTTGCATGCAAAAGCTGCATTGGTTACAAGTGGTACAGCCACTTTGGAAACAGCATTATTTGGCGTTCCGGAAGTAGTTTGTTATAAAGGAAGCAATATCAGTTACCAGATTGCAAAAAGATTGATAAAGGTAAAATACATAGCGCTTGTAAATCTTATCATGGAAAAACCGGTAGTGAAGGAATTGATACAAAATGATCTCAACTTAAAAAATCTTGAACGCGAATTATTTACCATCCTGTCAGATGAAAAAAGAATTGCTGAAATAAAAAATGATTATTCAGTTCTTAAAAAACTATTAAGCGAAGGCGGAAATGCATCAGCAAATACAGCAAAGAGCATATTTACATTTGTGGCTAAAGACTGGATTGCTTAGGGTGTGAATGGTGAGTTAGTCGTTTTACTTAAGGGATTTGTGAAGACACAAATCCGGCAGCCGCCTGTGATTGTGTCCACACAATCACTATACGAAGTTTAGGTAACCGGCATTAAATAGTAATGATAAGTAATTTTTCTCCTGTTCGATTACTTAAACAAAGGGATAATAACAAACCGTATCAGCATAATGATAAGCGCAATAACAAACATGATTAAAGAGATACGGTTCATGCCATGCATGTATTTAATCCACCTTGTGCGGGGCGTATTAGGGTCACGTTTTTTTATGTAGAGATATTCTGCTATTTGCCGCCAAATGCCCATATAATTGTTTGATCTCAAAATTAGTAAGCTTCATTCATTTAAGTTTTATTCGAAAAAATTGAAAAAATATTTAAATACGGAAAAAAAGGAAATTTAACATGTTACACATTATATTATCCTCAATTAAAATATTCCGATAATTTAATTAATGCTCTTTAATTGAATTTTCATTCAAAAGTTAAAACAGGGAACGTAACTTGTCCCCCAAAAAATTAGTTGAGTCTGCAGGGAAACATATACATGCACAGCCCTTTATGGATGCAAAATCTGCTTATATCTGCGTATGGCTATCAATGGAAACAAAGACGATTCGGTGGCGTTTTTAAAGAGGAATATCTAAAAGCAAAAGAGAGAGAAAACTTTACAACAGATCAATGGCATACATACCAAAACGAACAACTGCAAAAAATACTGCTGCATGCTTATGAACATGTTCCTTATTACAAAACATCTTTTAAAAAATATGGAATCAATGATGAGGCATTAAAAAAAATTTCCACTGAAACGTTATCTCAATTACCTGTTTTGTCAAAAGAAGATTTGCGACAATATGGAACTAATTCTTTGCTGGCAGATAAAAAAGAAAAAAGCGGCGAATTCTTTGCAAGCAGTGGCAGCACAGGCACACCGACAAAAATACTTTTTACACATGCTATGCATCAGCGGTGGATGGCTTTGTTTGAATTGCGGGTAAGAAACTGGGCAGGTGTAAGTAGTTTTATTCCACGGGGCATGATTGGCGGCAGAAGAGTTTTGCCAAATGCAGAAAATAAACCACCTTTTTACCGGTATAATTTTCTTGAGAAGCAGGTTTATTTTTCAGCCTATCATATCAGCACAAGAAATGCAGCCAATTATCTTGAAGGAATAAAACAGCATCATCTTGAATATATGACCGGTTATGCAATGAGTAATTTTTTTCTTGCCCGCTTTTTTAAAGAACAGCAACTAAAGGCTCCCCAATTAAAAGCTGTAATTACATCAAGTGAAAAGCTTACTGAAGAAATGCGGCAGATTTTTAATGAAGTGTATGGTTGCAAAACTTATGATGGCTGGAGCGGTGTTGAAGCATGCGGGTTAATCACAGAATGTGAGTATGGAAGTTTGCACACAAGTCCTGATGCAGGTTTGATTGAAGTGCTGAATGATGATATGCAACCTGTAAATGCAGGAGAAGCAGGAGAAGTGTACTGTACAGGCTTTATAAATTATGATCAGCCATTGATAAGATATGCAATTGGTGATACAATTTTTCTTTCGGATAAAGCTTGTTCATGCGGAAGACAGATGCCAGTTGTGCAAGAAATATTAGGACGTAATGAAGATACAATTGTTGGTAAAGACGGAAGGGAAATGGTTCGCTTTCATAGTGTATTCAATGGATTGCATTCAGTAAAACAGGTGCAGGTGATACAGGAAAATAGGGACAACATCGTTATTAAAATTGTTGCAGATGGAAAGCTCGATAATAAAGAAAGACAAATAATGAGTGAACGAATCACAAGCCAATTAGGTGATATGAATATTTATTTTGATTGCGTTGAAAATATTCCATTAAACCAAAATGGAAAATTTCAGGCAGTGATATCGAAGATAAAGGCGACTTAAAGGGAATGTTAGAAAATGTCATTTCAATTGAGTGGGTTGTAAATGATGTTATTATCGCCCGGAGTAGTGATTGATGATAAAAGTTCAGACTGCAAAAGAGTGCGACGCAAGGAACGATGCCATAAAATACAAAAATCGGGAACAAAAAAATAAAGTAATCGCATACATGAAAATTATTACAGTGGTTGGCGCAAGACCACAGTTTATAAAAGCGGCTGTAGTATCGAGGGCGATAAAAAAAAGAAACAACGTATGTGAAGTAATGGTGCATACAGGTCAGCATTATGATAACAATATGTCGGAAATTTTTTTTGAAGAAATGCAAATTCCTGAACCAGCTTATAATCTTGGAATAAAAGAAGACCTGCATGGTGCCATGACCGCGAAAATGCTGAGCGGCATTGAACATGTATTGCTGCAGGAAAACCCCGATATTGTTTTAGTATATGGCGATACAAACAGCACACTGGCTGCGTCGCTCGCTGCATCCAAATTGCATATTGCGGTTGCGCACGTAGAAGCAGGACTGCGAAGCTTTAACATGAAAATGCCTGAAGAAGTAAACCGTATATTGACTGATAAAGTAAGCACATATTTATTTTGCCCAACTCAACAGGCAGTTGATAATTTAAATGCAGAAGGTTTTGCAAAATCATTTCATCAAATACTTTTAACCGGTGATGTAATGCTTGATGCAGCATTATATTATTTTGATAAATCGAGTGATGCAATTATTCAGCAATTGAATTTACAAACAGGAAAATTTATTCTCGCCACTATTCATCGCGCAGAGAATACCAATAACCTGCAACATCTTGCTTCAATTGTTAAAGCATTAAATATTTTACAGGAACAACAAAAAGTAATTGTTCCATTGCATCCGCGAACAGCAAAACTTATTCATCAGCTAAATGTTAAACCCAACTTTATTATTATTAAACCTGTTGGTTATTTTGATATGCTGCAATTGCTGCATCATTGCTCACTTATAATAACTGATAGTGGCGGATTGCAAAAAGAAGCCTATTTCTTTAAAAAGTTCTGTGTTGTAATGCGTGAGCAAACAGAGTGGGTTGAATTGCTGAATAATGGCTACGCTGATATTGCAGCAAGCGATACAAAAAAAATTACTGAAATTGCAAATAGGTTTCTGCATTCTTCCTTTGAAGACAAAGAAAGTTTATACGGAGATGGCAGCGCCGGTGAAAAAATTATTAATATCCTTGAACAATATACCAACTAACTGTGCGCATACTCATACTCACCCAATATTACCCACCCGAAACGGGCGCCCCGCAAAACCGGCTTTCGAGTCTTGCGACACATCTTGCCTGTTTTGGCAATGAAGTAGAAATACTTACTGCCATGCCCAATTATCCGAAGAATGAAATATTTCCTGAGTATAAAGGCAAATCTTATTGCAAAGAAACAATTGAAGGGATACAGGTTCACCGCTCTTCTATTTATGCCGGTAAGAACAGAGCTTTAATAAAACGTCTTGCCAATTATTTTTCATTTGTCACCAGTTCATATTATAGTGCAGGCAAAAGAATAAAACCTGTTGATATAATTATTTGTGAGTCGCCGCCTTTGTTTTTGGGCATAACAGCGGTGATGCTTAAACGCAAATGGAAATGCAAACTTGTTTTTAATGTATCTGATTTATGGCCCGAAAGTGCAGAGAAAATGGGTATCATAAAAAATAGGGTTCTTATTAAACGAGGCTATAAGTTAGCCAACTGGATTTATCGTAACTCAGATTTAATCAGCGGTCAAACGCAGGGAATTATAGAAACGATTCGCAAAATGCAACCGCAACAAAAATTATTCTGGTTTCCTAATGGTGTTGACCTTCCAAAATTTAATAATCATAAACCTCAAACAACAAAATGCAATGGTGAATTTAATTTGTTATATGCAGGTATTATTGGTCATGCACAGGGGCTTGAAGTAATAGTGCATGCAGCCAATCAGCTTAAACAAAAAGCGGATATTCATTTCTATATTGCTGGAGACGGGCCGGTAAAGGAAACATTGGTTGCGCTGCAACAACAGTTAGCACTCAACAATATTACTTTCATAGAAAATCAGCCAACAGAAAAAATATTACACTGGTTACATTTATGCGATGCATATATAGTACCATTGCGTAAACTGGATCTTTTTAAAGGCGCTATTCCTTCCAAACTTTTTGAACCGCTTGCACTTGGCAAACCCATTTTGCTCGGTGTGGAAGGTGAAGCAAAAGAATTATTTATTGACGAAGCAAAAGGAGGTTTATTTTATGAGCCTGAAAATGTAAATGAACTCAGCAATGCAATTATCACTTTGTATAACAACAGGGAATTGGCCGCTGAATTAGGAAACAGTGGCCGTAATTACGTGAACAATTATTTCAGAAGAGATAAAATTGCTGAAGCATTCTGGAGTCAATTGCAGCAACTGTAGTTAATTAAACTTGTCAGGTTTATTAATCACATTAAACTTGTCATTTTTTTTTGTAATAAAATTTTTATTTCACAACATTCATTTGCTTGCTTATTTTGCAACCTTTCTTTTTTCTTATTTTAACACAATAATTATGAGTGCTGCTTATTTTGCACATCCTACAAGTGTAATTGATGAGGACGCTGTAATAGGTGAAGGCACTCGCATCTGGCATTTCTCTCACATTATGAGTGGCTGCACTATTGGAGAAAATTGCAACATAAGTCAGAACGTGCTTATCGCAACGGGCGTTGTATTGGGCAATAATGTAAAAGTGCAAAACAATGTCTCGCTTTATACAGGCGTCACATGTGAGGATGATGTTTTTCTTGGTCCTTCCTGCGTATTCACCAATGTTGTCAATCCCCGAAGTGCCGTTGTGCGCAAGCATCAGTATCAATCAACACATGTTGGCAGAGGGGCCACCATTGGTGCAAATGCAACAATCATTTGCGGCATCACTATTAGCGAATATGCTTTTATTGGTGCCGGTGCGGTGGTTACAAAAAATGTTGCACCTTACGCATTGGTTGTAGGTAATCCGTCAAAACAAATCGGGTGGATGAGTGTATATGGTCATCGTTTACATTTCGATGAAAATGGTTTTGCAACCTGCAAGGAAAGCGGAGAGAAATATCAATTAGTAAATAATAATGTGATAAAGACTAAGTAATATTTTTATGATACCAGCTTTTGTTTTTTATAGCATCGCCTCTTGTGTCACTCTATTGTACGTTTTGAACTTTATTCGACTTTCTCTGCGTAATGATTTTAATAACTACATGAAGCCAGTAGTGAATAGACTTTTAACTCACTATTCATCATTCAATGTTGCTTGCTTAAGAGATTTGTGGGAACACAAATCCGGGTACGCTGCCTGCGATTGTGTCCTTACAATTGCTTATAAAACTAAAGTAAACGATATTGATTCACCATTCACCATTGACCACTCATCACTCACTAATAAACCATGGAACCCGTAAAATTTGCTGTTGTTGGTTGCGGACATATTGGAAAGCGGCATGCAGAAATGATTTGCCGCAATCCAGAAGCTGAGTTGGTTGCATTGATTGATGTAAGGGAAAAATCATCTCTTAATATTGAAACAGATAGTGTTCCTTTCTTTAAGAGTCTCGAAGCTTTTTTTCAATCCGGCATTGCAGCAGATGTAATAAATATTGCAACACCAAATGGTTTGCATGCGCAGCAGGCACTGCAATGTTTACAGGCAAATAAACATATAGTAATTGAAAAGCCAATTGCCATAACAAAAGCAGATGCCGAGAAAATTATTTTTAAAGCGCTGCATGTACATAAATATGTTTTTGCCGTGATGCAAAACCGTTATTCTCCTCCTTCTGTCTGGATAAAAGAAATGATAGAATCAGGCAGGCTTGGCAAAATATTTATGGTGCAAATGAACTGCTACTGGAACAGGGACGAGCGTTATTACAGAAAAGATGCATGGCATGGAACCAAAGAATTAGATGGTGGCACATTGTTTACACAGTTTTCTCATTTTATAGATATTCTCTACTGGTTGTTTGGTGACATTGAAAATATACAGACAAGATTACACTCATTCAATCATAAAGATCTCACAGCATTTGAAGACAGTGGTTTGGTAACATTTGATATTATGAATGGAGGCGTAGGAAGTATTAACTTTTCAACCTCTATATGGGATAAAAATATGGAGAGCAGCATCACCATTATTGCAGAAAACGGAAGTATAAAAATAGGCGGGCAATACATGGACAAAGTTGAATACTGCCATATAAAAGATTATCGCCTGCCGCCATTATCAGCTACAAATCCCGGAAATGATTACGGTGCTTATAAAGGTTCTGCTGCAAATCATTCTTATGTGATAGAAAATGTAATTGATGTTATCCGCTCACGATCACCGATTACTACAAATGCATTGGAAGGATTGAAAGTGGTAGATATTATTGAACGCATTTATAAGGCAGCAGTAGGCAATAAGCAATAGGCAATAAGCAATGGGCAATTAATCAGATTGATGATTCACGATTCTCAACTCACCACTCACCACTCACCACTCACGCTCTTCGCGCTGTCATAAATCTTCTCAATTATCTCTACCGTTTTTAAACCATCGCAGGCATCTACATACATAGGAGCATCATGCGATAAAACATCCATAAGATTTTTGTAGACCTTATTATGATTGCTCATGGAGCCAACATAAGTTCCATATTGATTAGCCCTGTTGCCCTGCAGCAAATTCTTTATTGTAAAATTTTCGATGCATTGATATTCGAGTTCATTTAAATACTGACCACCAATCTTTACCGTTCCCTTTTCTGCAAAGATGGTAAGCGAACCTTCCATATTTTGTTTATAGCTGTTTACCGTGTAATTAATGCCTCCGATAATTCCATTCATAAATTCTATCGCAACAACGCCTGTGTCCTCAAATTCAATAATGCCATCGTGCGCAAGATTTTTAGTAATGGCCTGCACATTTTTTACATCGCCGAAGAACCAGTATAAAAGATCAATAAAATGGCTGAACTGTGTAAACAATGTGCCGCCGTCGAGCTCTTTATTGCCCTTCCATGAATTTTTATAGTAATCGGCATTGCGGTTCCAAAAACAATTTAATTGCACACTATAAATTTTGCCAAGAATATTATTTGTAACTAATTCTTTTACTGCCGCAACAGGGGGATTAAAACGATTTTGTTTTACAATAAAAATTTTTTTATCATTTACTTCAGCAGTCTTTATCATGTTTTGACAATCTGCAACAGTGATGGCCATCGGCTTTTCACATAACACATGCATACCGGCATTTAACGATGCAATGCTGTGTTGCGCATGCAAACCATTAGGCGTGCAAACTACCATCACATCCAGCAATTGTTCATTATGAAGCAGGACGTCTAGCGAATAATAAATATTGCTGTTGTATTGTTTGCCCAAAGCATCTGCTTTTTCAGGAACAATGTCACATACAGCATGTAACTTACCATAAGTTTGTATTTGTTCTGAATGACGCGGTGCAATTCTTCCACAACCAATAAGACCAAACTTTAATGCTTCCTGAACCATTGAAAAATTTTAGGGGCAAGATAATGGATGTAATTATTTTCTAAAGAAATTTCATACGTGCATAATTATGTAACAATAAAAAAATATGTCGGTTGTTGCTTTTGTCAATTATTTTTTAAAACTTGTATCAGCTAAGCTTCTAATTTTATTAATCCCTCTCTGCGAATTCATAAATATGCTGGCCCTTTATTAAGCAGAACTTTTTTATAAAAGGAATAAAAGATGAATTCTTAATTTTTGATTCTATAATAATTCAAATTTTTTTTATGGCTGCTAATCATCATTTTCTCGCATGGTGGAATCTTGAAAATCTTTTTGATGTGCAGAATGCACCAGATCGTATTCCGTGGTTACAGAAAGAACTCAATAATTATCTTAAGGGTTGGACACAGGAAGTGCTTGATCAAAAACTAGCCAACCAGGCAAGTATTATACGCCAGCTTAATGATGCGCAGGGCCCCGATTTGATGGGCTTTTGTGAAATTGAAAACAGGGCGGTAATAGAAATGCTTGTCGCAAAATTGAATTTACCCGGCAGAGATTATGGCATTGTGCATAGGGAAATGAATGACCATCGTGGAATTGATATAGCATTTATTTATGACAAGTTGCATTTTGAAGTAGTTCCCGATTCTATTTTTTCTCTGGAGATTATGAAACGAACAGGCACAAGAGATTTGCTGCAGGTAACCTTTAAAACGAAAGAGAAGAACAATGAGTTGATTATTATCGGCAATCATTGGCCATCAAGGAGTGGAGGGCAATATGAAAGTGAACCCTTCCGAATGATGGTAGGCGAAAATTTGAGCTATTGGTTAAGACGAATAGCAGAAATAAAGGGTGAATCAATGCCGGTGCTATTAATGGGCGATTTTAATGATGAACCTTTTAACAGGTCGCTTACTGAATACGCTATGAGTTTGGATAATTCCGTAAAAATATCCAATGCAAGAAAGCCAACTGCCGATTCACATATTACAGTAAGAATACCTTACCTGCTTAACCTGATGTGGAAACTTCTTGGAGAAGGAAGGAGCAGTTTTGTGTATGAAGGTGATGGTAATCTTCTGGATCAATTTTTAGTCAACAGGGCTATCGCACTAAATTCTATCAATAATCATTTTAAAGTGGAAACAGTTGATATAGCTGATCATATTACCGGCCTCGTAAAAGGAGAATATAAAACTCCGATAAAGTTTGGTGCTCCTTCAAAAGCATCAGAGTTTAATCCAAATGGCTATAGTGATCATCTGCCTATTATAATAACATTAGCAGAAGAATAAAATTAAAGACATTTGTAAACTCAAAAGTTAAACGATTTACAAGCACATTGAAATTATGAAATCAAAACTAATTGCATTATCGTTCACTATTTTTTGTTTGCAGGCATGCAATGAAAAGAAAACAACTGTCGGAGGGTTAACTCCGCAACAAGCATTATCAAGTTTTCAATTAGCTGATGGTTTAAAAATTGAACTCGTAGCGTCAGAGCCAATGATCTCAGATCCTGTTGCTATGGAAGTTGATGAAAGCGGTAACATTTATGTGGTGGAAATGCATGGGTATCCTTTGGATACAACGGGTTCAGGTGTTATCAAATTACTCACTGATACCAATGGCGATGGTGCTCCGGATAAAAGCGTGGTATTCGCAGATCATCTTCGGTTGCCAACCGGTATCATGAAATGGAAGAAAGGAATATTGGTGGTAGACGTGCCGGATATTTTATACCTCGAAGACACGAATAATGATGGTAAAGCAGATACAAGACAGGTAGTAATAACAGGCATTGCATTAACCAATCCACAGCATATTGCAAACACACCGGTTTATGGATTGGATAACTGGATATACGTTGCACACATGGGAGTCGTTACCCCAAAAGTTTCAATGGAATTTAATGATACTGGAACTAATGTGCGTTTTGTAAATTATCCTTCTGCCAGGCAATTACCACGCAATGCAGATGGGAGAAACATTCGTTTCAAACCTGATACACATGAATTGGAAATGATGTCGGGAGAATCACAGTATGGACAAACATTTGATGCGTGGGGACATCATTTATGTACAAGCAATGCCGATCATTTATTTCATGAAGTTATTGCTGCAAGATATCTTCAACGCAATCCTGATTTGCTTGTTTCCGATGCCGCAGACTATATTCCTGATCATGGGGGTGCATGTGAAGTTTATCCAATCACAAAAAATCCTGAACACCAGTTGCTCACTGATGTCGGTGTTGTCACCTCTTCTTGCGGGGTTACCTGGTACCAGGGTGGTTTATTTCCTGATAGCTTTAACAACGTTACTTTCATAGCCGAACCAGTACATAATCTTGTGCATGCAGATCGCATCACAGATAAAGGAGCAACATTTAATGCATCAAGAGTTTACCAAAAGAAAGAATTTCTTGCATCCACAGATGCATGGTGCAGACCCGTACAATTTTATATTGGACCCGATGGTGCTTTGTATGTTATAGATTACTATCGCGAAATCATCGAACATCCTGAATGGATGAGTGACAGCGTGAATAATTCTGGTGCTTTATACAATGGTTCAGATAAAGGAAGAATATATCGTGTCACTCCTGTTAATGCAGGCAAAATGAATTGGTGCAGCCAGTTAAAGTTAGGACAGGCATCCACTGAAGAATTGGTAAAAACATTAACAAGTAATAATATCTGGTGGCGACGCAATGCACAACGGTTGCTTGTAGATAAAAAAGATTCGAAAACTATTTTACTGCTTCATCAACTTTTGGATACTACGCATTCTGCAACTGCTGCTGTTCATGCCCTCTGGACTTTACAAGGTTTTAATGCAATTGATGATACAATGATTCGCAAAGCATTGCATCATCCTGTTGCAGGTGTACGTGAAAATGCAATACAAATTGCAGAACTGCATTTACAACAAATGCCACCACTTGAAAATGATTTGTTGCTGTTGCAAAATGATACTGCTGCAAAAGTCCGGTACCAGTTATTGTGTACACTTGGAAATATTAATGATGCGACAGCAGAATCAGCAAGACAAAAATTATTGAAGAAAGATATAGAAGATAAGTGGGTACAAGTTGCGGCGCTTACATCATCTGCCGGAAAAGAGTATGCATTGATAGAGAAAACTATTCCTGCACTTTCAACACAACCTTCTGATGGGAAAAAATTGTTCTTTCAAAATTGTTCTGCTGTTATTGGTCTGTCACAAAGAGCAGATGATATAAAAAAACTGATACAGCTTGCAACAAAAAATAATACAACCGAATCAGCATGGTGGCAATCGGCATGCCTGGAAGGATTAGCAGAAGCTATGAATGGAAAAGGCAAGCCAACATTTGATGTAACAAATGAAAAAAAATTATTGCTCTCAAAATTTAATGCTGCAACTCCTGCTGATGTAAGAAAAGCTTCACTCAATCTTTTGTCCTTACTTGAACCCGGCAAAAATGCTGAATGGAATAATGCCGTAAGTAATGCAAGAACAATTGCTTTAAATAAACAGGCAGATGCAAATTACCGTAACGATGCATTGCATTTACTTGCCCAGGATAAGAACACTACTGACAAACATTTGCCTGAACAATTGATAACACCTGAAGAGCCGGAGATCATACAACAAACTGCTTTAAAAACATACAATCAGATTTCCGGCAAAGATGCTTCTGCATATATCATACGAAACTGGAAAAATCTTTCCCCCGATGTTCGTGATGTTGCAATTGAAGTAATGCTTTCATCTGTTGATAACATGAATCTCTTACTTGATGCTTTACAAAAAGGCCAGGTACAAAGCACTGCCATCAGTTGGCCGCGCAAGGTTTTCCTGATGAGCAATGATGATGTAACGATTCGCAATCGTGCAAGAAAATTGCTTGCAAATGAAACAGAAGATCGTGATAAAGTGTATAAAAAATATGAGCCCGCTTTAACAATGAAAGCCGATGCTAAAAATGGTCTCGTTATTTTTCAAAGGGTATGCTCAACCTGCCACATGGTAGGTGGTCAATATGGAAAAGCTTTCGGTCCTGATCTTGCTTCCATACGAAACCGTGATGCACAATTCATTATGGCCGATATATTAAATCCCAATCGTTCTATTGCCGATAAATATGAGATGTGGACAATTATAAAAAAGAATGGTGAAAAACTCAACGGAATCATTGCGGCTGAAACACCCGGTGCCATTACGCTTCACAACATCGGTGCTCAGGAAATTATTATTTCACGCAGCGATATAAAAACCATGGAAGCTTCTGAAACTTCCGCCATGCCTGTTGGGTTGGAAGCATCTGTTTCTGTGAAAGAGATGGGAGACCTTTTGGCTTTTCTAAAAAATATTCATTGAATCTATGATTTGAATGATTTAAATGTTGTTTATTGATTTTTATGAGCTAGCCTGCAGAACGTGCATGAAGCTTTGCTTGCGTCGCACTCTTGTGCTTAAGAATATGAATTGGCAAATTCAGAGTCCAATTAAAGATTGAAAACTAAATTTTTCTTTCTGACTTTCGGCTTACTCAATAAAGGTCAAAACGTACAAGTGCCCGAACGGCTAAACGCCATTGGGAGTGACGCATGGATGCTAAAAAGAAAGTCCTTAGCTGATCAAAAAATATCATTATTGAATTATCGCTATTGCATAAATCCAAACCATGTTACCTTTATTTCAACAACAAAAAGAATTGTATGAGTAAACTCATCACAGGTATTCATCACGTAACTGCACTTGCCGGAGACCCACAAAAGAATCTTGATTTTTATTGCGGCATTTTGGGAGTGCGTCTTGTAAAAAAAACAGTGAATTTTGATGCACCGGAAGTATATCATTTTTATTACGGTGATGAAACGGGACAGCCAGGAACTATTCTCACTTTCTTTCCTTACAAAGGCATTGCACAGGGACGCCATGGCAAAGGAATGCTGAACACCACTTGCTTTTCTGTTCCTTCTGCTGCAATGAATTACTGGCTTGAACGTTTAAAAAAATTTGGAGTAAGTTATAAAAATCCTGTTGAACGTTTTGAAAACGAAGCAGCGATTTATTTTGAAGACCCGGATGGTTTGGGTCTTGAGCTTATCTTCAATAATGCAGATACAAGACAAGGTTTCTCTTATGGACATATACCGCTTGAATATTCCATCAAAGGATTTTACAGTGTTGAAATTTGGGAGGAAGGTTATGAGCACACTGTAGCAGTGCTTACAGAACAAATGGACCATACTCTTGTTGCTGAAAAAGGCAATCGCTTTCGTTTTGCCGCAACAGCCGCACCCGGAAATTATATTGATATACTTTGTTCACCGGAAAGTTTACGGGGTTTAAGCGGAGGCGGCACTGTTCATCATATTGCATTTGCCACGCCTGATGCGCAAACACAATTACAGGCGAGAGAAAAAATTGTAAAAAGAATGCTGAATCCAACGCCGGTGCTCGATCGTCAATATTTCACTTCGGTATATTTCAGAGAGCCTGGTGGTGTATTGTTTGAAATTGCAACTGCAGGACCGGGATTTGCAATTGATGAAGATAAAGAGCATTTGGGCGAAGCGCTGAAGTTGCCTTCATGGTATGAACCTTATAGAAATGAAATAGAAAAGGCGGTAATTCCTGTATCTCTTAAACTTGATGAGTATCATTGATCATGGATAAGAAAAAAATTATCACAGCAGGTAAATCATTGAAAGAAACGAATAAGGCATTGATCATGATACATGGCCGCGGTGCGGGTGCAGAGGATATTCTTTCCCTTGCAGATTATTTAAACGTAAGTGATTATGCACTGATAGCACCGCAGGCAACAAACAATTCATGGTATCCTTTTTCTTTTTTAGCGCCCCTGCAACAAAATGAGCCATGGCTTTCATCAGCTTTGTCGTTATTGAATGAAGTAGTAGTAGATTTGAATAACGAGAACATTGCAACTGATCATATTTATTTTGCCGGCTTCTCACAGGGTGCTTGTCTTACACTTGAATTTGTTACGCGCAACGCAAAAAAATATGGAGGCATTGTTGCTTTCACCGGTGGACTTATAGGTGATAAAATTTATTCAGAAAATTACAAAGGTGATTTTGAAAACACTCCTGTTTTTATTGGCACAAGTGATCCTGATCCTCATGTTCCTGTAGCAAGAGTATATGCGAGTGCTAATATCATTCAGGCGATGCATGCAAATGTTACCACAAGAGTCTATGACAACATGGGCCATACAATTAGCAAAGATGAGATTCAAAATGCTAACAGTCTTATCTTTTTGTGAAACATAAAATGCGAGACGTGAGAAATATTTCTACAATAATCATTTAATGTCTTACGAAAGAAAACAAAAAATCATTTTTACAATAACTTAAATACTTTCTTTTGGGCACGCGATATGAAAGCAATCGTAATTACAAAACCCGGTGCTGCGGATGTTTTACAAATCCAGGAGAGACCTTTGCCAGAGCCAAAAGAAAATGAAGTATTGATCCATGTAAAAGCAGCGGGTATAAACCGTTCTGATGTTGCGCAACGCCAAGGTAATTATCCTCCACCCCCTGGTGCTTCTCTTGATATTCCCGGACTTGAAGTAGCAGGTATTATTGAAGAATGCGGGACTGCAGTTACAAACTGGAAGAAAGGTGATAAGGTTTGCGCCTTACTTGCCGGAGGCGGCTATGCGGAGTATGTAACAGTAAACGGCAGGCATTGCCTTCCTGTACCATCCAATTTAAATTTTGCAGAGGCTTGTTCTTTGCCGGAAACAATTTTTACAGTATGCCATAATGTGTTTCAGCGGGCACAATTAAAGAATGCTGAACATTTTTTGGTGCATGGAGGAAGCAGTGGTATTGGCACTACTGCAATTCAACTGGCAAAGGCATTTGGAGCAAAGGTATTTGCTACTGCAGGCACTGATGAAAAATGCAAGGCATGTATTTCACTTGGAGCAGATATTTGTGTTAATTATAAAAAAGAAGATTTTGAGCAAGTGTTGAAACAAGAAGGCGCAGATGTGATCCTTGATATGATTGGCGGTGATTACATTTCAAAAAATCTTCGGTTGTTGAAACATGATGGACGACTTGTATTTATTAATGCAATGAAAGGAAGTAAAGCCGGGTTTGATGCGATTGATCTTATGCATCGCCGTTTAACTATTACAGGAAGCACATTACGCAACAGGGATGCTGCATTCAAAACACAGCTTGCTGCAGAGGTACAAAAAAACGTTTGGCCCTTAATTGAGAATGCAGAATTCAAACCCGTTATTTATAAAACATTTCCTCTTGCAGATGCAGCCAATGCTCATGCGTTAATGGAAAGAAATGAACATATAGGAAAGATTGTTTTGCTGAATGATTAAATGAAATGAATATCCTGCTGCCTGCAATAAATAATTCTATACCGGGAGAACATAACTTTTTGTGTTACTGCTACTTCCTTTCACGTCTATAAAACAATCTTAGTTTATCGTTGAGATAATAAAATATGTCTTCATTTTCGGTATGCTGCCGCAGCCAGTCATAGTCCGGTGTGTATAATTGCATAAAATGTTTTAGCGTATCGTCTTTTAAACCGGTGTATTCACTCACTGTCTCAGGCGAAAAACGATAATTGAGATAAGCATCTTTTTCATGCTCATTATATAATTTGTAAGCCTTTCTTTTGTTCTTCTCTTTTTTAGTAAGAAAATCAAGATTAATTCCAAGGCCCGCACCCGAATTTGCAGTGGAGGCAGCCGGCTGTTTTGGTGCACCTATATCTGATAAAAATTGCTGCAGCCGATGTATGCTGTCGCTCTGGTACTTCGTATATCCTATTGCAGTAACAGTTACACCCGGTAAAACGTGTGCGAGTGTTGACATATAAATAGTAAGCGTATCACGCAATAAAATATTGTATCTCAAAGTATCGAAATGATAACCGGTAGCAGTAACAAACAATACATCATTTATACCAACAGGCAAAGAAAATATACCCTTATTATTTGTATTTACACTTCTATTGGTATTGGTATTGGTAACCTGTGCATTTGCAACGGGTGAATAATTTATACTATCCAATACATAGCCATGCACCGTAGCTCTTTTTTGCGCAATTGCTGAAATCGGAACCATCATACTCAGCAGCATTAACAGAAGTAAGTATGTAATTACAATCCTTTGTTTTTCATGATTAACCATAATAAGAATTATATTATTTGTTCATTATTTAATTATTATTGGTTGCAGCAATTTAAGTATAATACAAAAGTCATACTGTTAATTCGTGGCATTTACTCATCATAGTTTTGAAACTAAAAATGAGGAGTTGGAATTTGGAAGAAAATGCAAATGAAAAATTTGCATCAGGAATGAAATTTGAAATGGAACGTGTTCAGTGAAGAACAAAACGTAAAAGTGTGCGACGCAATGGAAGTTTGATAGTAATACTACTGATGGGTACAAAAAAATTGTCTTTAATAAAATAATGAAATCATTAAAGGGAAAAAAATTCCACACTATACACTGCTTCCTGTTTGGTATGATTTTATCAATATATTATCAAAAGTTGTTTTTGATCCAAATTAAATACTATGAAAGAGAAATATAATGAATCTACACTTAACCGCCCCGAAGGTGGCCGTTTACTGGATGCGCCATTGCTTATCATTGATATTGAAGAATATATTCAGCGTTTAAAAAGTGAACCGGCATGGCAGAAAAATGATCGTAATGGCATCACACTTTTTAAAACAAAGGGCATGCGGATAGTTTTGGTAATAATGCATGCCGGCGCTGAAATGCGGCCTCAAACAATTGATGCGCTCGTTAGCTTGCATGTGCTGGATGGTTACCTCGAAATTGTAACTGATGAACGAACTGCAAGAGTGGAAGCAGGACAAATATTAACCCTGCATGCAAACATTAATCACAGTGTGCAAGCTGTTGTAGAAACAACGTTTGTACTTACAATGACCGATGAAATGTATGGCGAATCTGCTTATAAATATTTCCCTATTTAGCGGTGAGGGGGCGGTGCATGGTGAGTAGTGAGTGGTGAATGCGTACTGCTATCAACCAATCAACTAACCAACCAATCAACTAATTAACTGTACTCTATGAAACAATTTTTACCAATGCTGTTAATGATAATAAGCATGAACAGCAATGCACAGTATGACGCCGGTATTGTACAACATTCAATAGAACTTAATTTACCAAAGCAACAACCAAAATTTTTTCACAAGGCAGATATTGCGGTTTATTCGTTGTTCTTTTTTGCCGGTGCCGCGGAAGGTTTTAATGATGCTTTATGGGGACATAGTCCGTACCCGGGGAATCAATTTTTTGATCCGCGTGTTTCATGGGAAAATAAATATAAATCTGATGTGCCCTTTGCAAAAAGCATTATGGCATGGACAACCGATGCCGATCATCTCTCTTCATTTGTTGCAGATCTTTCTATGATAACGGCTGCTGCTATTTCTGTAGATATATGCATTGGAGATTATAAAGGTTTAACCAAAAAACAAAAGATAGGATACACTTTGAAAAGAATAGGATTAAGTTTTGTAGCAAACAGGCTGGGGCATTTTGTAGTGTACGATATTATTTATTAATAGAATGGAATTTAGAATTTGTTGGATTTTTTTGTGACCGGCTTTGCATAAGTATTAAGCTCTCGTTGTCCTTTAAGATGAATATGCGTTCGGACGAGTGTCACTTCTTGTACATTCTAAAGTTTATTGAGCAAACTGAATTTGAAATTTAAAATCCCCTATCATCTGCTGAAGGACCATAAATTGATGGAACGGGGATATTGTTTAAGCGCATATACACGGTTAGTTGTCCTCTGTGATGAACAAGATGATTGATAGACATTCTTATATTTTCTTTTTTCGGCGAACTAAATACAACCTGTCCTTTGTTTTTAAGATAGAAAGGTTCTGCAAGCCCCTCATTTGAAACATGCTGCAAAGCATTTTTTGCTCCCTGTACATTCTCATCAAAATGTTTTACTAACTCCTGAGTATTTTTTGGTCTGAAATGTTCAAAAGTTGCAAAATCAATTTCAGATTTCTCAATCATATAAGTTATCCACTTTGGAATTTCGGCAACCAGCAAGGCCAGATAACCCATCGTCATAGATTTTTCATGAGGCTTAAAGTCAAATAAACTTTCAGGAATTCTTTCGAGGCATTTGCGGGTAGCAGTTGTTTCTGCTTCCAGTTCTTTTAAATATTCAGTGCCGAAGGTGATGTTGTTCATAGTTGATACTTTTTATGCTGTTAATATTGGTGTGCAATTATAATGACAAAATAATTATTGCTTTGATTTATTCCAATATATTTTAAGGTTGCGTGTAGATCTTCCTGATGCAATTATATCCTGTTTTCCATCTCCATTAAGATCTATTACCTTTAAATCTTCGCAAGCCATTCCGTTCTCATCAATCCAATGTGATTCCCATTCTGTTCCCGAAGAATTTTTTTCAGTATATATCTTTATTCCAATCTTACCATCTTTATTGGGAACCCTCCAGCCTGCTACAACCTGGTCACTACCCACACCTAAAAAATCTGCAGTCGCAAGTGCATGGCCTTCTTTTAAATCATCATCAATAACTATTCTTTTTGATTCGTCATTCTTCGTATAAACAACTACCTCATTGCCATGCATTGGTTCAATGGTAACAATGAAATTTTTTTTCGATGATAGTTTTCCTATTCTCACTTCTCCTGCAGCGCTATCCATACCGGCTAATTTTTCGACTTTCTGTTTTGAATCAGTAAAAAAATTTTCATGAATAAATTTAATACCCTCTTTTCCTGCCAGGTACAACCCGCTTTTCTTTTCATCTTTTGATTCTATAATTTCAAAGTTGTGTGTAAGATGCATATCGCTTTCTAATTTATACACAGGCCAATTTGCATTAACGTTTTCAGGATACTGGTATGCAAGAATATTAGCTCCTTCACCTTTGCCATCTTTATTGCCAATACCATGAAGAGGCACTACTATTAAATAATATTTTCCTGCTGATGATTTAAACCAACGCATCCTGTGAATGGTCGGCTCATGATACAACTTTACTGCCTTCCACATTTGTGTGGGATCTTGAGGACGAATCAAATAATAAACAGCACCTGATTGTTCCGCATTACTTGTTTCAGAAGGATTCCATTGTGCGCCCACCGCTACTTCCACTTTTCCATCCCTATTAATATCACGTGCGGCTATGCAAACATTATCATTCTCTGTAAGATTTTCAATCATCACAAATTTTTTCCAATCGCCATTTCTATACCATACAAATTGTTTTTTATCGGCAAGCAGAATATCAGTTTTCCCGTCTCCATCCACATCTCCTAAAGCTAATCCATAACCTATAGAAATATTGTTATCAATTGTTTGCTCTTCAAATTTTGGCTGAGGAGTTTGAATGAAGTTCAGTAAAAAATTAAGACTGAGAAGAAGTAATAACATATGGCAAGGATATTTGAAAATGCAAGGTAATAAGTAATAATTTCTGCGAAGTAAGAAATAAAAGTTTGATAAAGGTTTGTTTCGATTGCTCAAATGTCGACCCGCTATTACAAATACTTTTTTCTAATGACAGGCATATTATTCTTCCTTTGTCCCTTCAGCTATACGAATATAATAGCCATTAATGTCAATAAAACAAAATTCTCTTAGCCCGTAGGGATGGGTTTTTAATGTATCTGCGATTTCAATATTTCTAACCTGAAATTCTGAAAATATTTCGTCAATATTATCAACAAACCACATTAATGGCAAACGATTTTTCTTATTGTTAACTGCATCTATGAATTCCGGCTCTTCTCCAAAAAGAAGTTGCATATCGTCTCGTCTGATACCGCCATCTTTAATACCTCCATCTTTATTTGCCCATGTCCATTCATCGTAGAATCCTAAAGTGTCACGATAATAGTCAAGTGTTTCCCGTAAGTTTCTTACTGGCAGGTGAGGATTGCTTTTGATAAATTTTTTTATTTTCATAGCTTTTGCATTTTCCGGTGTTTACATGACAAGGCGTTCATTGAACATCCAGCCGGTATCCCACACGTGTGGGACCGATTAAAAAATTTTTATTGAAGATAAGATTTTGATTGAAGGAATTTCGCGATGTGAAAGTAAAAGTTGAATAAAGATTCGCTGCCTTATTCATCAATGAGAAAAACTTATTTGATAAATATTGGGCCATAACTTGCCGGTAATATATATTTTATCACTCACCGAATCATAAGCAATGCCATTCATTACTTCTGCATTTGCGTTTTTACTTTTTGCTTTTTGGGTGTTCATTTTGCAGATATAAAATCACAAAATAAAAATGCGGATGAAATAAAATTCACGTTCTTATGGAAACAAACCAATCAGTGGCAGAATAAAGATTTTATTGTATAGTTAAAAAATGCAAATGACTTTATCAAAGCATGATGTTTGTGGCATTTTTATGTACCGGGCATGGTAAAATCACGCTTCACAAGTTCATTTTACATACGTGCCCAACTATGTGATTCAGGCGGGGATTCACAGAAACCTAAAAAAATAAGTGTAATAAATTTCTTTGGTGTGCACATTTTATTTTCTAATACTTAAAATGATAAGTTATGGCAACAAAAACAATGAATGCGACAGCAACTGATTCCAAGCTGCAGGAATTTTTTGTTGAACAATTGCAAGACATTTACTGGGCTGAAAAAAAGTTAGTGAAGACTCTTCCCAAATTAGAAGATGCTGCAACTTCACAACAACTGAAAAATGCTTTTCGCAATCATCTTGAGCAAACAAAGGAGCATGTAACGAGACTTGAAAATGTTTTTAATATGATTGGTGAAGAAGCAGATGCAACAAAATGCCCTGCAATGGCTGGTATTGTAGATGAGGGAGAAGATATTATTGATGATACAGATGCAGGAACTGCGCAAAGAGATGTCGGTCTTATTTTCGCCGCTCAAAAAGCAGAGCATTATGAAATAGCTACCTATGGCGGATTGGCGCAACTTGCCAAAACATTAGGCTATAATGATGCATCAAATGTTTTGGGGCAAACATTATCCGAAGAAAAGGAAACTGATGCTTTGCTCACTCAAATTGCCGAAAGCAATGTTAACTATCAGGCGAGCCGTGAGCCTCAGGAAGCGTAATCAAAAAAATTACGACAACACAAAGATTAATTTGAAATTTAATGCACTGAGGCTATCCAGAATTATGATGGCCTCAGTGCTTTAATAAAATTCCCGACTTAAAATTAATGTGATGGAACCTCCCAAAAAGATACCTTCAAATGCATTACAGAAAAAACCTGCAATTGAAACAGCAAAGATTGATGGAGGTCATGCTCATCGCAAATCTTTTATTTCAAAATTATCTTTAGTCAGGATCATAAAATGATCAGTAAAGAATTCCTTGTTACGGGTATAGTTTGGGCGATATTAGGCGGTTTATTCTCACTGTTATTTCGATTGCAATTAGGATATCCTGATTCATCGTTTCCATGGTTATAATCTATTCTTGGAAAGTGGGCAACAGGAGGTCATATTACACCTGAAGCACATTATTCTTTAGTTACAATATATGGCACTGTTCTTATTTTTTTGTTTTAACTGCAGGATTAAGCGGAACATTTGCCAATCTGCTTATTCCATTACAAATAGGTGCACGTGACATGGCCTCTCCTTTTATAAATATGCTAAGCTACTGGTTCTTTTTTGCCGCAAGCGTTGTTATATTTTCTTCCTTGTTTGTAAAAACCGGCCCTTCGCAGGCAGAGTGGACGGCATATCCTCCCGTAAGCGCATTAGGAGGTGCATCGTCAGGTTCTAAAACAGGGATAGATTTCTGGCTAATTGCTATGGCGTTGTTTATTGTTTCTCAATTGCTCGCAGGTATTAATTATATTTCAACAATATTAAACATGTGCACCAAAGGAATGAGCATGGTAAGGCTTCCTCTTACTATATGGGCCCTGCTATTTACTGCAATTCTTGGTGTATTTTCATTTCCGGTTTTGTTATCGGGGGGTCGTGCTGCTGATCTTCGACCGTAACTTTGGGACAAGTTTTTTCCTTTATTGCGTAATCAAGTTGGATAGAATGCTATTTTAACCTTTACTCAAATTACTTTGATACGTATTTTTCTTCTCAATAAGTTTCTTAATAAATTTTGACGTTAACTAAGTGTGCAGCATTATAGATTTACCTTTGAAAAAAATTTCCGGTCTTTCAAAAACCTATTGCTTTAATCTATAAAAACACTTTATGGAACAGCTAAAAGAATTACAGGAAAAAGCTAAACTGATTCGTAAATGGTGTCTTGTTTCAACTACAGAAGCAGAATCCGGGCATCCAACTTCGTGTTTATCGGCGGCAGATATTACTGCAGTACTTTTCGATAAATATTTTACCTATGATCTTGCAAATCCTCTGAATCTTTATAATGACAGGTTTGTTCTGTCCAAAGGACATGCCGCGCCTTTGCTGTACACTTTGTTTGGTATAGCAGGTGCTTATGCGTTAGAAGAGTTGAAAACGCTGCGAAAATTGGGCAGTCGTTTCGAAGGTCATCCTGTGCCTTCGTTTGTTTACACCGAAGCAGCAACAGGTTCACTTGGACAAGGATTATCTGTAGGCGCAGGACTTTCTTTAATTGCAAAGCGCGAAAATCTTGGTAATAAAACTTATGTGCTTTTAGGTGACGGTGAATTAGCAGAAGGACAAGTTTGGGAAGCAGCAAATTTTGCTTCGCATTATGACCTCAATAATCTTATTGCCATTCTTGATATCAATCGCCTTGCGCAGAGTCAGGAAACAATGTTCGGGCATCACATTGAAAAATATATCAGCAGATTCAAGGCATTTGATTTTGAAGTGATCGCAATTGATGGACATAATCTTAATGAAATTGATTCAGCATTTGATCGTGCTATAAAAAATAATACAGGAAAACCATGCGCCATTATTGCAAAAACATTTAAAGGCAAAGGCATTTCTTTTTTGGAAAATAAAGATGGCTGGCATGGCAAGGCGCTTAAGAAAGATGAGTTGCAAAAAGCATTGGCAGAATTAGGAAATATAGATGACAATTTACGATTCAATCTTAAAAAACCCGCTCAAACAAAATTACCCGAAGATGTTTCTGCAGAAATTCAAATTGAGATATCATTTGAAAAAAATAAAGAGTATGCTACCCGTGAAATCTTTGGACAAGCACTGATTAAAGCAGGAGAAAAAAATAAAGACATTTACGCACTTGACGGCGATGTAAAAAATTCAACATTTACCGAATACTTTCAAAAATCCTTCCCCGATCGCTTTGTGGAATGCTATATCGCTGAGCAAAATATGGTTTCGGCAGCAGCGGGATTTTCGCGGCTTGGAAAGATACCATTTGTAGCAACTTTTGCTGCGTTTTTAGCAAGGGCTGCTGATCAGATCCGTATGGCAAGAGTTTCAGAAGCGAATATCAAATTCATTGGCTCTCACGTGGGCGTTTCAATTGGAGAAGATGGTCCTTCACAAATGGGACTTGAAGATATTTCTTTGTTTGGCACTATTCCGGACGCTGTTGTTTTGCAACCGTCAGATGCTGCATCCACTGCTAAATTGGTGCAGCTCATGGTAAGTCATAAAGGCTTTGTTTATATGCGAACACTTCGCCCGAAGACCGCCATCCTTTATGATAATGCAGAAGAATTTAAAATTGGTGGTTCAAAGATTTTGCGTCAATCAGAAAATGATCAACTTACTGTTGCAGCTACCGGCATTACTGTATTTGAAGCGATAAAGGCAGCAGATGAATTACAGAAAGAAAACATAAACATTCGCGTAGTTGATTGCTATTCCATCAGTCCAATTGATAGTGAAACACTAAAAAAATGTTTAGAAGCAACGAAGAAAAAAATCATTATTACCGTTGAAGATCATTTTAAACACGGAGGCATGGGCGATTTTGCAGCAGCAGCAGTTTCTGATATAAACGGGCGGATAGAAAAAATGGCTGTATCAAAAATTTCTCAATCGGGCACTAAAGATGAATTGCTTGATGATGCAGGTATAAGTGCAAAACATATTATTGCGCGTTTAAAAGAACTGATCAATTAAGTTTATTCAAGGTAATTTCTTTCTATCAATAGCAGTACTGCCAAAATAAGGAGAAAGTTGAAAGAAGAACAACAAAATTACAAACTAATATTAACTAACAAAAAGGAATTTTCGGAACAAAGTCGATAAGACAAAGAATAAAATTTTTACAAGAGACTTTGAATTCGATGAAAGACACAACTACATCACTAAGATTAAACGATCTCACTTATATAATGGGTTCAAATACTTTCAAAAGAGCACTTAAGTGTTCAAATGAATTACCATTCTCGCAACACATGGTAATTTTGCCAAAATCTTCAGGGGGTTGCTCAACAAAAAGCAGCCCTTTTTCTTTCAAAATTCTGAAAAATTTTATTACACCGGAATAATTCCATTTTCTGACATCAAAACATATAGACTTTCCACCATTAATAAAACATATAACGCCCTTAGTTATACGAGGGTCACCGTCTGGAAGATGATGATTAACACACGCTTTTTTTTTATTTACTTGCCTCGCATTAACCAATTTATATACTCAAGATTATATAAAAAGTCTTGATTAAGGAATAGCAGCGGGCGGTGCACAATGCAGCTACTAAAAAGGAGGAAGCCGAAAATCCTATACAGAGTAGGCAAAACAATCAAACATTGAAATATGAAACAAAAAATCAACAAAATCATCAACACTGTAATGCAAACGGCCACTTTTGCATTTCTAATTACAAGCTGTCAAAAAACACAAAACATTCCGGCAAAAAGAAATTCAAGCGAGAATAACCTGATGCTCGCAATTTCCCCATGTTCTCAAGCTATACCTGACACTTTGCAGGTACCGGCAGGAAATAAGTTGGCCTCCCAAGCTTACGCGGAGGGAGTTCAAATCTACCAGGTTCAGCATAGCGCAACCGATACCAATGTTTTCAAGTGGGTTTTTATTGCTCCCTCAGCGACTTTATACTCTGATCCGGATTATACCAACCAAATAGGTATTCACTATGCAGGTCCAACATGGGAGTTTACAAAAGGCTTTAATAAAGGCGAGAAAGTGACAGCAAAAAAATTGCGGGAAGCAAGTGTTGACGTAACAGCCATTCCATGGTTATTACTAAAGACCGTTGATTCATTGAGCAGTGTTAATAATAAAGTAACCTATATCCAGAGAGTATGTACTGAAGGAGGTTTAGCGCCCATAACGGGAGCTGATAAAGAACATCTTGGTTTGTATGACAGCATACCCTATACTGCGACGTACCTTTTTTACGCAGCAAAGCATTGATCTTTTCGAAGCGCAAAGCGTTAGGGGGGTTAGCCTTTTGCATGCTTTATAATGGATTGCAAGGATTGTTGCACATCTTCATGTGTTGTACTCCAATTGCTCACGCTGATGCGCATTGCAGTCTTGCCTTGCCATACGGTACCACCGCACCAACAAACACCTTCGTCCTGCACTTGTTTTATCACCTGCTGCGTGATTGCTGCATCGCCAAAGCTTACCAATACCTGGTTTAGCACTACATCGTTTAAAACAGTAAAGCCTGCTTTGGTTAATGTATCTGCAAACTGCATCGCATGGCGACAGTTTCTTTCAATAAGCTCTGCAAGCCCTTTTGTGCCCAGTGATTTTAATGCAGCCCAGACAGGAATTGCTCTTGCCTGGCGTGACATTTCAGGAACATATTGAAAAGGCTCACGCACAGCATCTGAAGGAAGATAAGCGGCAGCGGCAGACATAGCAGCAAAGAGTGACTCTTTATCACGAACGAAAACAACTCCACTGTCGTAAGGTGCATTTAACCATTTATGAGTATCTGTGGCCCATGAATCTGCAAGTTCAATTCCATGCACCAAATATTTTTTTTCATCAAAAGCCGCAGCCCATAAGCCGAATGCTGCATCAACATGAACCCAAACATTTTTGTTTTTCATTTTGATGCAGATCTCGTCAACAGGATCAAATGCACCGGTGTTTACATTCCCAGCCTGCATGCAAACGATGGTTGGAGTTTTGATAACAGGAATTTTATCTGAAATCATTCTGCCTTGGTTATCTACAGGAACACGAATCACACGATCTCTTCCAAAACCGAGCATGCTTAATGCTTTCAAAACACTTACGTGAACTTCGTCGCCCACTATCACTGTAATTTCAGGAGCATGAAATAATCCATTCGCTTCAACATCCCAGCCTGCATTTTTTAAAAGCTTATGTCTTGCCGCTGCAAGCGCTGTAAAATTTGCCACTGTGTCTCCTGTAACAAAACCGAAACCGCAGTCGGCAGGCAATCCAAAAATTTTCAGCATCCATTTACCTGCTATTGTTTCCAGCTTTGATGCAACAGGTGACATAACAGTAAGCCCTGCATTTTGATCCCACACTGAGGCAAGCAATTTTGCACACATCGCTGCAGGAAGACATCCGCCAATTACAAAACCATAATAACGACCACCGGTAGTTTTTACTGTTGCCGGAGAACCAATTTCATCAAGTAAACTCAAAACTTCATTTGCATGAAGTGATTTCTGTTGAAGTGGTGTATCCAACTTTTCAAGATTACATATGGCTTCTTCTGTTGGATAAACAGGTTGAGTATGTTGTGTTGCGATGTAACTTTTTGCGGTTTGCGTAAACTGGTCTATAAAGTGCATAAGCATTTAGTTATTGAAAAAAATTAAGGTATGTATGTACTCAGTATCTGAAAACTTCTTTTATTTTCAGTAAGAACTGGTCTTTTTTACGGCGGCTTACTTCTATTTCTGCGTTGTCGCTCATGATTACCAGGCCACCTTCACCCCTTTGGTATTCTTTTACATGAAGGAGATTGATGAGGAAAGATTTATGAATACGAAGAAAAGATGTATCCTTCAGCAGATTATCATAATCAAACAGAGGTTTTGAAACGGTAACTGTTCTGTTCCCATCCACGTGAAATATGGTATAGCTACGTTCGGCCTCGCAATAAATAATATCTTCCAGTTTTAATACAATAAACCCTTTCAGCGTTGGCAGGCATAAACGCATTTCTGCCGGGTTGCCTGTTTTACTGAGGTTATGCAGCAATACTTCTGTTTGATCCTCTTTTTTACTTGCTTCCAGCCTTTTTTCCACACGTTGTACAGCTTCTATCAGCCTGTCTTCATCTACAGGTTTTAATAAATAATCTGCGGCACTGTATTGAAGAGCCTGAAGCATATATTCATTATATGCTGTCACAAATATTACTTCGAAGTTCCTTACAGACAATTCTGTAAGTAGCTCCAGCCCGCTTTTTCCTGGCATCTGTATATCGAGAAAAATAACATCCGGCCGGATTTCCGCGATCTGCTTGTTTGCCATAATAGCACTGGAGCAGGTAGCCGCTATTTCTACATGTGGGCAATGCAATTCAAGCATTTTTTTTAAAGTGCGGATCCCATCCGGTTCATCATCCACTAAAATCGCTTTCATAACCAATATTTATGTGTTTATAACATTAAACCGCAGAATAACCCGTGTGCCACTCCTATTTTTGTCTGTATCTTTCAAATCAGTTATTTCGAGGCTACAGTTTGTATCATATTTTTCATTCATGATCTTAATTCGCTTTTGCAGATTTTCAAGTCCTAATGAACGGTGAAGTGGCCTGTTCATTTCTTTAAGTTTTTCTGACTGGCGGATACCGATTCCGTTATCTTCGATAGTGCAAGTGATCTTGTTTTGATACTGTGTGAACCCGATCATAATCTTTTTGTCAGCTCCCGCCAGCATGAGGCCATGCCAAATCGCATTTTCTACCAGGGGCTGTATCATCAGTGAAGGAATGGCCGTTTCCCCCACATCTATATTTTCACCGATAAAAATGCTGTAAGTGAAAGAATCATCAAACCGCAACTGTTCCATTTCGAGATACGCTTTTAAATATTCTATGTTTTCATCCAGTGTGACAAATATATCTTTTGAATGATTCAGCGTCATGCGGATCATCAGGGCAAATTTACTGAGGTATCTCGATGCCGTTTCATTGTCGCAGTCGAGGATCATTCTCTTGATACTGTTCAGTGCATTGAAAACAAAATGAGGGTTCATCTGGGCCTGCAGTGCGGCGAGCCGAGCTTCAGCAAGCTGCTCATTGATAGTTGCGAGTTCCTGTTGCTTTGCTTCCAGCGATTGCTCTGCTTCTATTTGTTTTAGCTTATTGCCGATAAGCGTGGCGATAGTGGTCAGTATTTTTATATCTCTCTCGCTGAAATAGTTGGGCAGGCTATGTTCTGAATCAATTGTCCCCAATAATTTATCATTATGAATGATAGGAACACATACTTCGCTTAAACGAAATTCATCATCCACGCGGTAGCGGCTGTCCGTTCTTGTATCATTCACCAATAAAGGCTGACGGCTCTGAATCACATGTCCTACTATGCCCTGCCCCGGCACCACTTCAAACACATTTGTAGAAATGATTTCGGGTTTGCCTTTGGGTCCATAAGCTGCTTTTTGAACCATCTTTGTTTTGTCTTCGTTCCAGAGATAGATAATACAGTCTTCATAATTCATCCGCCCCATCAGTTTATTGGTCACATCCCACAGCACTTCTTCTTCTGTTTTTTTCCCGGCCAGTGAGGAGGAAAAATAATTACTGATCTGTTCCAGTTCAAACTGGTTCTTATAATCATCGGCTTTTAATTTTTGCATATGTGTTTTTTCCATTTCCTTTTTTCGTACCATATTTATTCTCCACTGAATCAGTAAATAAATCAGCACGAGCACAATCCCGGTCAGCGATGTGATGAACCAGTCTTTCAGCCAGAAAGGCGGTAATACAACGATACTGATCTCTTTTACCTGCTCGGGCCATCGGTTATTAAGAGAAAAAGATTTTACTTGTATCGTGTGGGTACCGGGTGAAAGGTTGGAAATGCTGAATGAAGGCTGGCTGCCTAGTTGCTGCCAGGGAGTAAGACTGTCTTTTAAAATACGGTAAGCAAAACCCTGGCTATGACCATCCGAAAAATTGATACTCCCGATCGTTATCATTATTTCATTGTCACGCCATGATGTAGTGATGCGCCGGCCAGGAAGAAAATTATTTTTTTGACCATTAATGACGAGGCTCTCTATGAACACCTGGGGTGGTGATTTTCTCCGGAGGATATCATCGGGATTAAACTGTACGATTGCATTGGAAAAACTCAGGTATAGTTGTTGCACAGTACTGTCATAAAAGAACCTGGCACCTTTAACGACGGGCACATCAGGAAACCCATCTTCTTTTCCGAAACTTACAATCCGCGAGGTTTGAAGGTCCATACAGGCGATGCCTGAATAGCAGGCAATCCAAAGCTTCCTGCCGATGATGGCCATGCACAAAATATTATTGTCGGGCAATCCATCGTTGCGGGTAAAATGGCGAAAGTTCCGCTGGCTAATGTTATAGGCGATCAACCCGTTATTATTGCTGCAGAACCATACAGTGTTTTGCTGATCTATTATAAAGGCGTTCAACTGCCTGTCGGGCATTTTAATAAAAGGAAAAGAATCAATTACCAGGTCAATACTATCCAAAACGGTATTGTACCTGAACAATCCATGGCTTGCCATCCAAATATGCCCGCTCCTGTCTTCCTCAATACCAACCGGCATCATCAGCAATCGCTGATGAATTGGCATCAATTTGAAGCTTCGTTTCACTGGATTATACAGGTACATATTAGGGGAGCTACTTATCCAAATATTACCTTTGTTGTCTTTAAACAGATCATTTGTCCAGTCACTATTCTCATCCCATTTTGGTGGTATTATCCGCTGTCCCTTTTTGTTTGCCTGGTCAAACAGGAACAGCGAGCTATTCGTTCCCAGTAGTAAGGTAGAAGGATCGGCCGATACAATCGCATTGATGGAATTGTTGCGTTTATCAATTTTATCAAAAATGATTTGCTTTTCAAATTGAAAAGTTTTCTTATCAAACTGTAGCAATCCTCCCTGGCCGCGCGCGCCAACATATATTTTATCTGCAGATACATAAATATCGCCCAACCTGATATTGGGAAATGAATCTTCCATGCCAACTGGTAAAGCCGCAAGTTGTACCTGCGATTTCCGGGGATTTTGCCGGAACAATCCTCTGTTGGTTGCTATCCACAGATTATTGTCTCTATCTTTCAACAAAGATGTGCACAGGTAGGAATCAAAAAATTTTTCTGGATAAAGTTTTATAGCTCCCGATTCAGGGTAAAAACGCATTTTATAAAAGCCCGAAAAATGACCCGTTATATAAAAAACGGTATCGCTGACAGGTATCAACTTCGAACGATAACCAAATTCATTCATGATTGGGTTAAATGGCAGACGCGAAACAACTTTTTTATTTTCTAATGTATTGATATAAATAAGGCTGTCACTTTCTGATTTCAGGATAAAAAGATGGCCAACCTTCAGCTGAAAAAACGAGTATCCCGTAAAAGGATAATTAAGAAATTCTGCCATCAACGGGCAATCAGCCACTTCCATTTTTTTGATTTGCTTTTTTTCCTTATCGTACACATATAACCCGCCTATTGAAACAATGAGCAATCGCCTGTTGTCCAGTTCAAGCAGGTCGCCTCCAAAGTAAAAATGTTCGGTAAATACTTCTTCTTCTGAATAATAATCAAACCGAAATATGAGCTTGTAATTTTTATCGAAGTGGTAAAATCCTGAACGGGAGAGAACATAAATATTGCCATCCTCATCGCCCTTTGCTCCCATTATTCCATTGAATTTATACAGGTATTGCTGCCGGTGATAAGGAATAAACAGGTTTCGCGTTTCACCCGTTCTTGTGTTTATAATATGCAAACCGGCGGCCGCATAGACAGCCAGGCAATGTTTATCGAGCCATGTTATCCCTGTTAACTCTTCTGATACAAGAGAAAGACTGTCGTCATTGCTATGAAATTGTACAAAACGGCTGCCATTGTATCTGTTAAGCCCGGAGGAGGTACCAATCCATACGTAACCAGCGGAATCCTGTGCTATCGCGGTGACGGTATTATGAGACATTCCTTCTGCCTTAGTATAATGGTCAAAATTATTTTCAGAAAGTTCCTGGCCGGTCAGATGGCTTACCGGAGATAATAGTAGTAACACAATCAATAATCGTTGCAGATTCATCACCTGGGGTTTGCTTGTTTTTTCATTTTTTAAAGTTAGCTACTTGCGCTGGAATAATTTTATTATCACCGAAGGCAAAAAAAATGAACCGCCGTTGGGAAAACCAATCACTCCGTTTAAATAGCCGTTCTTGCAGATAGAAAAAAGTAAACGTCAAAATATTTTTTTAAGCCTGTCCCGATAGGAAAAAAAAGACAGCCGGTTGGAAAACCCCAATTTCAAGGGGTTTGTAATGGTTCTATTTTGCACCAATAAATAGGATTGATTTTTTCTGTGGCTTTATGAATTACAGTGAGAGGCACCAAATAAACATACTTCAACATGAAAAAGGCTTTTCTCATTGCAATGTTTTTTGCAAACCAGGTTTTCAGCCATGCGCAAAATGTAGGCGTAGGCACAAACAATCCTACCCGTGCAAAACTGGAAGTAAACGGTGCGGTGGGCGCTACTGCTGCCATTTTTGGGGGCGAGAGCAGTGGCATATCATTGCAGCGCAACTGGCCAGGCATTGGCTTTAACCAATATTACAATGGCGTTAGCAGGTATATGGCAAATGGCTATGCCGCCGTGCAATTTTTGGATCCTAACAGCGGGCTACATGGCTTTGGATATGTTCAGCAACGGCGCAGCAAACGGTTCCGTTAATGGTGGTCAGCGTGTGATGATCATCACCAATGAAGGGCGGATAAACATAGGTTCAGGGGCCTGGCCCACTGCTGTGTTGCAGGTGGCCAGGAACAGTTCGATCAACGGTACAGCTGTCCGCCACAGCTTCTGGCAGCTAAAAAATTAGTTCTGCGGGACTGGCTGGATAAGGTGGTCAAATTCTAATTTGGAAAAAATTAAATCATATTTTCTCATTTAAAATTTCTTAATCATGAAAAAAGTATCTTCATTATTCTACGGGTTCATTTGCTATCTCGCTTTCTTTGGTACAATTCTCTATGCAATAGGATTTGTGGGCAATCTGATAGTGCCAAAGACCATTGACAGTAACCCGCAGGTCTCATTACAGACTGCTATCCTGGTGAATGCATCACTATTGCTCTTATTTGCATTGCAGCATAGCATAATGGCAAGACCAGCCTTTAAAAGGTGGTGGACGAGAATTGTTCCTCATCACCTGGAACGAAGTACGTATGTATTGCTGGCAAGCCTGTGCCTTATGCTAATGATGTGGCAATGGCAGCCTATCGGGGGAATTGTATGGTCAATTGAAAATGAAACGGTAAAAAAGCTGCTCCTTTTCACTTACCTCTTCGGCTGGATAATTGTATTCGCCAGCACTTTCCTGATCAATCATTTTGATTTATTTGGGCTAAGACAGGTATGGTTGTATTTCCTTGGCAAGCCTTATACGCAATTACCATTCCGGGTACCATTATTTTACAGGTTTGTACGTCATCCGTTATACCTCGGGTTTTTGATCGCCTTTTGGTCAGCTCCTGTTATGACAGTGGCACATTTGTTATTTGCTGTTTTGACAATGGGCTACATTCTTACCGCTATTCAACTTGAAGAGAGGGATTTGCTGAACGTTTATGGAGAAAAATACAGGAACTATAAAAAATTGGCGCCCATGATTATTCCATTCAGCAAAAGAAAAACTATTAAAAATTAACCGCATGAAAGCGATTCTCTCAAAATCCTTTTTCCGAAAATATGGTAAAAAAGCACTGATCATTTATTTATGCTGGTGTTTTTTAAAAGGTATTCTGTTTCTTTTAGCAGCGTGGTTACTGGCCTGATCCTAACGATGCTTCAACAATTATTCATAAGAAAATTATTTCAAGATTTTTAATAAATTAATATGAAACTCACAAACAACACATGGGCAATTGATTTCAATGCCTTTACTTCAGAAAGAATGCCATTTACGCTTAGCAGGTTGAAGGGCAGTAAAATTCTATTATCATTCTACAGGAACGGCGGTTGTGCATGGAGCAATTTCCGCTTGAACCTGTTGAAAAAATACAAGGATGAATTTATTGCAAAAAACGTGAACGTGGTTTCTGTGTTTGAATCGATGCCAAAAGATATACTTCCTTTTGCAGGACGAAGCGAACCCCCTTTTTATATGCTTGCCGATCCTATGTCCTTGCTCTATGATCTTTATTCAGTTGAAATATCAGAGAAAAAAGTAAGAAGTGCGATTGCATCCGGCATAACCTTGCGAATGATTGAAGAAGCTACCAAAGCTGGCTTTGTATCTGAACTACAGGAAAGCAGTAATTTCTTTCGCTTGCCTGCAGATTTTTTGATTGATGAAAATTTCATTATCAGGCAACTGCGCTATACAAACAACATTGTGGATTTTTTACCCGTACGTGAAATTATAAAGTGGATGCATCATCTGCATTTCTTTCCGCCACAGCAAAATCATTTCACTGAAATTCTACAGCATAAGAACTAAACATTTATCATTGATAAATAGCTCTCATGTGGTCAGTTTAGTCAGATCATCTTTTATGCAATCTTAAACAATTGTTATGAAACAAAGAAATCATGCGGCACAGTTAAAAGCTCCCTTAGCGATGAGCACTGACGAGTTTTCTGAAGTTGGACACAAACTGATTGACAAAATCGCAGAGTTTTTGAATAACCTGCCGCACAAGCCAGTCACTCTAGGTGAACAACCAGCAAAAATCCGGGCGGTACTTGGAAATAATAAGTTACCTGTCAATGGAGCATCTGCTGAAGCCCTTATAGATGAAGCAGCAGAACTGTTATTTAATCATTCGTTATTTAACGGGCACCCAGGCTTTTGGGGTTATATCACCTCCTCCGCCACTCCCATTGGTGCGCTGGGCGATTTATTGGCTGCTGCTGTAAACCCAAATGTCGGCGCATATATTTTATCACCTATGGCCACAGAAATAGAACGACAGACCATTCAATGGCTGGCAGAATTTATCGGCTTTCCTGCGGACAGCAGTGGTGTATTTGTAAGCGGTGGAAACATGGCCAACTTTATTGGTTTCCTGGCTGCCCGCAAGGCAAAAGCGGGTTGGGATATACGAAAGGAAGGGCTTAATGCATATAATGATAAATCAAGAGTTGAACATCCGAACAAACAGTTATTAATTTATTGCTCAAAAGGAACTCATACCTGGATACAGAAAGCAGCAGACATATTTGGATTGGGTACCAATGCTATCAGATGGATTGATATGAATAAAGAGCAGCACATGAATGTGGAAAAGCTGGATCAACAAATAGCAACAGATCTGGCAAAAGGGTGTGTACCTTTTTTAGTAGTGGGTACTGCCGGTTCAATAAGTACCGGTGCGGTAGATTCTCTCTCTGAAATAGCGAAGGTTTGTAAACAGTATAACCTCTGGTTTCATGTGGATGGTGCTTATGGTGCGCCTGCTGCTCTGTTACCCGAGTATGCAGATACTTTCAAAGGCTTGAACGAAGCGGATTCTGTAGCGATTGACCCACACAAATGGTTGTATAGTCCGCTTGAGGCAGGTTGCATTTTAGTACAGAATGCTCAACATCTTATTGATGCATTCAGTTTTCATCCGGAGTATTACAATTTTAATGGTAAGGCAGAAGATCCAGGCATTAATTATTTGGACTATGGATTACAAAACTCAAGAGGCTTTCGTGCCTTGAAAGTATGGCTGGGACTCAGGCAGGCTGGTCGCAACGGTTACCAAAAAATGATCCGTAATGATATTGAATTAGCAAAAAAATTATTTCACCTGGTATCAAAAGAGGAAGAACTGCAGGCAATATCGAACAATCTTAGTATAACTGCATTCAGGTATATACCAAAAGATTTGTCTGAAGATTCAATAGCTAAAGAAAGCTATTTAAATATACTCAATGAAAAGTTGTTAAATAATTTACAGACAGGTGGTAAAGTTTTTTTATCGAATGCAGTTGTTGATCAAAAGTATTGTTTAAGAGTTTGTATAGTAAATTTCAGGACAAGCTATGACAACCTGAAAACTTTAATAGAAATCGTTTTGAATGAAGGGGAAAAAATAGATGCAAAGCTGAGAATCGCCATAAAAGAAAATTAATTCTGTTATCAACAAAATTTTCTTTGCTTCTTACTGTTGTGCTGCTGCCACCAACGCGGTTCAAAATCAGAGTTGTTAATCTTATGATTTCAATG
>WNFY01000087.1_pt1 | contig 71121 bp, 67 predicted proteins | sample 5400091 | NCBI WGS metagenome assembly WNFY01 (sample SAMN13153364, study PRJNA577476) | soil metagenome | isolation source: 60 cm soil or saprolite under grassland replicate 1 | place: USA:California | collected 2016-06-15
TATCTTCCCTCGTTCCTGCTGCTGGTCGGCGCGCTGCCGTTCTGGAACGAGCTGCGCCGGCGTTCCACCGTCAAGGCGGCGCTCACCGGGATCAACGCCGCGGTGGTCGGGCTCCTGCTCGCCGCCCTCTACACGCCGGTATGGACGAGCGCGATTCTAAAGCCCGCGGATTTCGCCATCGGGCTTGCCGCGTTCCTGTTGCTCGCCTTCTGGAAGGTGCCGCCGTGGCTGGTGGTGATGTTCGGCGCCGCGACCGCGCAGCTGATCGCGTGGGGATGAGGACGTAAGTACGTTCCCCGGACGCGGCGCAATGCGTAGCGTTTGCGCCGCAGATCCGGGGTCCAGCAAATCCAACAAGCTGGGTCCCGGATCGGCAGCGCGCCGCTCCGCGACGCCCTGCGCCCGGGACACGAGGCTGAGCAATCTACCCCTGCGAGATGAATTTCTTGTTCGTATAGGCCTCGAGGCCCTCGATGCCGCCCTCGTGGCCGTAGCCGCTGTCCTTGACCCCGCCGAACGGCGTTTCCGGGGTCGAGATCGCCATGCTGTTCACTCCGACCATGCCCGATTGCAGCGCTTCGCCGATCGCGGTCGCGGTCTGCGCCGAGTTCGTGAAGGCGTAGGCCGCGAGCCCATAGGGCAGGCGATTGGCGCGCTCGACGACTTCATCGAAGCTCTTGAACGGTACGATCGGCGCGATCGGTCCGAACGGCTCGATCGTCATCAGCTTGGTGTCGTCGCCGACGTCGGTCACCACCGTCGGCTCGAAGAAGAAGCCCTGGTTGCTGTGGCGCTTGCCGCCGGCGGCGATCTTGGCGCCGTGCGCGCGGGCATCCGCGACCAGGCTCTCCATGGCCTCGAGCCGACGCGGATTGGCGAGCGGGCCCATCTTGGTGTCCGGCTCGAGCCCGTCGCCGAGCTTGATGGCCTTCGCGTTCTCGGTGAACCGCGACAGGAAGCGCGCGAAAACCGGCTCCTGCACGAAAAAGCGCGTCGGCGAGATGCAGACCTGTCCGGCATTGCGGAATTTTCCGGCGGCGGCGACATCCGCGGTCTTTTCCGGATCGACGTCGCCGAACACCACGACCGGCGAATGTCCGCCGAGCTCCATGGTCGCCCGCTTCATGCCGTCGGCCGCGAGCTTGGCGAGATGCTTGCCGACCGGGACCGAACCCGTGAACGAGATTTTCCGCACTTCGTCCTTGCGCAGCAGATGCTCGGAAACCTGCGCCGGGACCCCGAACACCAAGTTGAGCACGCCGGGCAGAACGCCGGCATCGATGAAGCAGCGCACGAGCTCGACGGCGCTGCCGGGCGTCTCTTCCGAGGCCTTGATGATGATCGAGCATCCGGCCGCGAGCGCGCCGCCGATCTTGCGGGCGGGCGTGAGAGTGGGAAAATTCCACGGCGTGAATGCGGTGACGACCCCGACCGGCTCCTGGATGACGAGCTGGCGGGTCCCCTTGACCCGGCCGGGCACGATGCGACCGTAAGCGCGTTTGCCCTCCTCGGCATACCATTCGATGATGTCCGCCGTGGTGAGCACTTCCATGCGCGCTTCGGCGAGAATTTTCCCCTGCTCCTGGGTCAGCACGCGCGCGACGTGCTCGGCGCGCTCGCGCAGGAGATCGGCCGCCTTGCGCATGATGCGGCCGCGGTCATAGGCCGATTTCTCCCGCCAGAGCGCAAAACCCTTGATGGCCGCGGCGAGCGCGCGGTCGAGGTCGGCCGTGCTCGCGTGCGGCAGGTGCGCCAGCACCTTCTCGTTCGCCGGATTGATCACGTCCTCGCCGGCGCGGTTGTCGTCGTTGAGCCACTCGCCGTCCATGTAGAGTCCGAGTTGGGTATACATGTCGACCTCTTGGCAGGGTTCCGCGGAACGCGGCTGGCCAACAGATAGGCGAGATCGGCCCTGGAAGGAAGATGGCCGACATTTCGGCGTGCCGCGGGCGCGTTGACAGCCCATTTTGCCTGCCCTTAGCTACCGGTTCGGCGGGCCTTCGCATTCGCCGCCGAAACCCAAGGCAAGCGCCGATTTTTCCAACGCATCGGGAGGATCGCTCATGGACGAAAAACCCGTCCTCGTCGATCTGCGCGAGGGCTATCGGGTCGTCACCTTGAATCGTCCGCAGCGGCTCAACGCCTTCAACGAAGCCATGCATGTCGCGCTTGCGGCGGCGCTCGACGAAGCGCAAGCCGATGCCTCCTGCCGGGCATTGCTGCTCACCGGCGCCGGCCGCGGCTTTTGCGCCGGCCAGGATCTCACCGATCGACTCGCGGCAGGCGAGACGCCGGCGCTCGGCGGGGCACTCGAGGATTTCTACAATCCGCTGGTGCGCAAATTGCGCGCCCTGCCCTTCCCGGTCGTTGCCGCCGTGAACGGGGTCGCGGCCGGCGCCGGCGCCAATGTGGCGCTCGCCTGCGACATCGTGCTGGCGGCGCGCTCGGCGAGCTTCGTGCAGGCGTTCGCGCGCATCGGCCTGGTGCCGGATTCCGGCGGCACCTGGTTTCTGCCGCGTCTCGTCGGCGCCGCGCGCGCCCGGGCGCTGGCGCTGCTCGCGGAGCCCGTTGCGGCCGAGCAGGCCGCGCAATGGGGCCTGATCTGGAAGGTTTTCGACGACACAGCACTGATGGGGGAAGCCGACGCCCTCTGCGCGCGTCTCGCCCGTGGCCCGACCGTCGGGCTGGCGCTGACCAAACGCGCGCTCGACGCGGCGGAGACCAACGACCTTGCCGCGCAGCTCGATCTCGAACGCGACCTGCAGCGCGAAGCCGGCAGAACGCCGGATTTTGCCGAAGGCGTGTGCGCGTTCCTGGAAAAGCGCGCCCCGGCGTTCACCGGCAAAAGGAGCACATGATGGACGCGCTCACGATCGCGCGCGCCTGCGCCGACGCCATGTGGGCGGACGACGTCGCCAGCCGCGCCTTGGGCATGGAGCTCATCGCCGTCGAGCCGGGCCACGCGGTGCTGGCGATGAACGTGACGGAAAAGATGGTCAACGGCCACGACCTTTGCCACGGCGGCTACATCTTCACGCTCGCGGATTCCGCCTTCGCGTTCGCCTGCAACACCTACAATCAGCGCACCGTCGCCCAGCACTGCGCGATCACGTTCGTCGCCACGGCACAGCGGGGCGACCGGCTCGTCGCGCGGGCGACGGAGCGCATGCGAGCAGGCCGCTCCGGCATTTACGACGTGACCGTGACTCGCGAGGAGGGATTCGTCATCGCGGAGTTTCGCGGAAACTCGCGCGTCGTCGAGGGCGAGATCGTGCCGGGGCTCAAGCCACGCAGCGCCGCCCGCGCGAAGCCTTGAGTTCGGAGCGCCGAATGGTCGACGCGTCCTACGTCCCGTTCGGCCTCGAGCCGATCGAGAAGGCCTCGCGCGACGAGATCGCAGCGCTACAGCTCGATCGCCTGCAATGGTCGCTGCGCCACGCCTACGAAAACGTCGCCGCGTACCGCAAGAAATTCGATGCGGCGGGAGTTCATCCCGACGATCTGCGCAAGCTCGAGGATCTTGCCCGTTTCCCGTTCACCACCAAGCAGGATCTGCGGGAAAATTATCCCTTCGGCATGTTCGCCGTTCCGCAGGAAAAGATCGTTCGCATCCACGCCTCGTCCGGCACCACCGGCAAGCCCACCGTCGTCGGCTATACGCGGCGCGACATCGACACCTGGTCCGATCTCATGGCGCGCTCGATCCGCGCCTCCGGCGGCAAACCCGGCATGAAGGTGCACGTCGCCTATGGCTACGGGCTGTTCACCGGCGGGCTCGGCGCGCACTATGGCGCGGAACGGCTCGGCTGCAGCGTCATCCCGGTCTCCGGCGGCATGACCGAGCGCCAGGTGCAGCTCATCCTCGATTTCGAGCCCGACATCATCATGGTGACGCCGTCCTACATGCTGGCGATCCTCGACGAGTTCCGGGCCAAGAACGTCGACGCCAGACAATGCTCGCTGAGGATCGGGATTTTCGGCGCCGAGCCGTGGACCAATTCGATGCGGGCGGAGATCGAGGATTCCTTCGCCATGGATGCGGTGGATATTTACGGGCTCTCCGAAGTGATGGGGCCGGGGGTGGCCAACGAGTGCGTCGAGACCAAGGACGGCCTGCACGTGTGGGAGGATCATTTCTTTCCGGAGATCATCGATCCCGCGACCGGCAAGGTGCTGCCGGACGGCGAGTGCGGGGAATTGGTGTTCACCTCGCTCACCAAGGAAGGCATGCCGGTCGTACGCTATCGCACCCGCGATCTCACGCGGCTATTGCCCGGCACGGCACGCTCGATGCGGCGCATGGAAAAGGTGACCGGCCGTTCCGACGACATGATGATCGTGCGCGGCGTCAATGTGTTTCCTACCCAGATCGAGGAGCAATTGCTGCGCTGCGCGGGTCTCGCGCCGCATTATCAGATCGAGCTGCGCCGCGAGCGGCGCCTCGACGTCATGCGGCTTCTGGTCGAGGCGCGCGCGGACCATGCCGATGAGGCCTCGCGCGCGGCGCAGGCGGCAGCGCTCTCGGCCCACATCCGCAGCAATATCGGCATCGGGGTCGAGATCGTGGTCGGCGATCCGGGCGCCATCGAGCGCTCCGCCGGCAAGGCCCGCCGCGTCGTGGATCGAAGGCCCAAGGAATAGCCGGCGCAACCATGCGACGAAAAGTCGTATTTCTTGACGGACGCTGACTGTTGTTTTTCCTTGGGGTGTGATCCGGTCATTCCGCGACAAGGGATTGCGCCGCCTCGCCGAACGCGGCGATCAGTCCAGACTCGGCGTGAAAAATCCGGATCCCATGCGGGCGCATTTTACTGGCGCTCGACGCTGCCAAATCCCCGGAGCACATGAACATCCCGGGGCTGCGGTTTCATCCCCTGAAGGGGCGGCAGAAAGGGCGGTACGCAGTCGATGTAGGTGGCAATCGGCGGATCACATTCGGTTTCGATGGCGAGGACGCCATCGACGTCGATCCGAAAGATGATCACGGATGAGCCGGAACCGTCTCCTCCGCGGCCTGAAGCCGATGCATCCCGGTGAGATGCTGCGCGAGGAAGTCTTGCCGGCGCTCGGCAAATCCAAGGCGGAGATTGCGCGCCTGCTCGGCATCTCGCGGCAGACGCTTTATGACATCATCGATGAGAAGCAGCCCGTGACCCCGGGGATGGCCCTGCGCTTCGGAAAGCTGTGCGGCAATGGTCCCGATTTGTGGATCAATCTGCAACGCGCTTACGACCTCGCGATTGCCGAGCGGGAACTCGCCGGCGAGATCAAGAAAATCCCGACGCTGACCGCAGCGTGAACAGGCGGTGCTACCGTAGGGCGACGCGCATTCGGCGATTTCGGCGCACGGATTGAAGCGATCGACCGGATCGCGCCTCACACGTGGTCGTAGTCCACCGCCACCTTGGGGGTGAGCGGATGCGACTGGCAGGTCAGCACGTAGCCGGCCGCCATTTCCCAGGGCTCGAGCGAGAAATTGCGGTCCATGCGCACTTGCCCGCTGACGAGCTTGGCGCGGCAGGTGCAGCACATGCCGCCGCGGCACGAATAGGGCATTTCCAGCCCGTGCCGCAGTCCGGCCTCGACGATGGTTTCGCCAGAATGCAGCGGCACCAGGTGATCGAGCCCGTTGAGCCTGATCTCGATGGTTGCCTCGGCATCGGCCTTGGCTTCGGGCCTGGGCTCGGCACGGATCGGCGCGGGCGCCGGCATTCCATCGACGGTGAAATGCTCGACGTGAATGCGCTCGGGAAGAACGCCGAGCCGCAGCAAGGCCGACCGGCTGTTCTCGATCAGATCGCCGGGCCCGCACAGGAATGCATGGTCGACCGCGTCGGCGGGAAGCGTTGCTTTGAGCACCGCAGCGATCTTCTCGGCGTCGATCCTGCCGTTGAAGAGCTCGAGCTCCTGCCGCTCCCGCGAGAGCACGTGATGGACGCTCAGGCGATCGAGATACCGATCCTTGAGCGCTTCGAGCTCGCGCTTGAAGATGATGGTCTGGGCGGTGCGATTGCCGTAAAGCAGCACCACCCGGCTCCTCGGCTCGCGCGCGAGCACGCTGCGGAGGATCGACATGACCGGCGTGATGCCGGAGCCCGCCGCGATCGCCAGATAATTGCGTGAAGCCTCCGGGTCGGGCCGGATCCCGAACCGGCCTTGCGGCGTCATCACGTCGATCGAATCCCCCGCCTTGATCGCCGATTGGATCCAATTGGAGAACAGCCCGCGGTCCTGCTGCTTGACGACGATGCGCAGATCGCCGTCGTCCGGTCCGGTGCAGATCGAGTAGGAGCGCCGCGTCTCGGCGCCGCCCAGCATGGTGCGCAGCGTGAGATGCTGGCCGGGATCGAAGCGGTAGGCTTCCGCAAGCTCCGGCGGCACCGCGAACGCGATCGAGACCGCCTCGGGCGTCTCCCGCCGCACGTCGCCGATTTTCAGCCGATGGAAAGCGACCGACATCGCCTAGAGGCACTTGAAATAATCGAACGGCTCGGCGCACGCGGTGCAGCGATAGAGCGCCTTGCAGGGCGTCGAGCCGAACTCGGAAATGCGCGAGGTCTCGGATGAGCCGCAGTGCGGGCAATTCACTTGCTCCTCGCCGAACAAGGCTCGCCGCCCGGCTTTGCCTTGCGGCGGGGCGATGCCGAAGACCTTAAGCTTCGACTTGCCTTCCTCGGTGATCCAATCGGTGGTCCAGGCCGGCGACAGCACGCTTGTCACTTTCGGGGCATGGAAGCCGGCTTGTTCCAGCGCCAGGGCGACCTCGACCGCGATCACGTCCATGGCCGGGCAGCCGGAATAGGTCGGCGTGATGAAAACTTCGACCGCGCCGTTCTCGACCCGCACGTCGCGCAGCACGCCGAGATCGGCGATCGTCAGCACCGGGATCTCCGGATCGACCACGGCGGCGGCCGCCGCCCATACCTGCGACCGCAAATCGGAATCGCTCAAAGCTCGCGTCATCGTCTGCATGGCGTCACCATCTTGCGTCCGGATAGGCCCGCTGCAGGAACTGCAGCTCGGCCAGGATATGGCCGAGATGCTCGCTGTGACGTCCGGCGCGGCCGCCGGACTGCATCCATTCGCTTGGCGGAAGCTGCAGGTTGGCGTCGGCCAGGATGGGGGCGAGCGTGCGCTGCCATCGCGGGCGGACGCCGGCGCGATCGACGGCGACGCCGGCTTCGATCAGCGCCCGCTCGACGTCATCGGTCTCGAACATCTCTCCGGTGTACGGCCACAGATGCTCGAGTGCCTCTTGCGCGCGGCGATGGCTCTCTTCGGTCCCGTCGCCCAGCCGAATGGTCCACTCGCCGGCGTGGCGCACGTGATAGGCGAGCTCCTTCGCGCTCTTGGCGGCGATGGCCGCCAGCGTTGCGTCCTTCGAGTTCGTCAGCGCCTCGAAATAGGGGTGCGCGCAGGCGGCATAGAGCAGCTGGCGCAGAATGGTGACGGCGAAATCGCCGTTGGGCTGCTCGACCAGAAGAATGTTGCGGTATTCGCCCGCATCGCGCCGGTAGGCGAGCGCATCCTCGTCACGCCCCCTCCCCTCGACCTCGCCGGCATAGGCGTAGAGCGAACGCGCCTGCCCGATCAGATCGAGCGCCATGTTGGCGAGCGCGAGATCCTCCTCGAGCACCGGCGCATGGCCGCACCATTCGGACAGCCGATGCCCGAGCACGAGCGCATCGTCGGCAAGCCGCAGCGTATAGATGAAGAGCGGCGTGCTCTGTTCGATCGAAGCCATCGACGTTCCTTACTTTTCCCTCCCCGCAGGGAAAGGCGGCGAGGACAAGGTCCGAGCCGGGTGGGGAAAATCCCCACCCCACCTCGCTTCGCTCGGCGACCCTCCCCGCGAGCGGGGAGGGAGAAGAGTCACATGTGCCCGACGTCCTCCGGCACTTCGTAGAAGCTCGGATGGCGGTAGATCTTCGACGCGGTCGGCTCGAACAGCATGTCCTGCTCCGCCGGGTCGGACGCCGTGATCGCCGCCGACGGCACGACCCAGATCGACAGGCCCTCGCCGCGCCGGGTGTAGACGTCGCGGGCGTTCTGCAGCGCCATGTTCGCATCGACCGCGTGCACGCTGCCGGCGTGGCGATGCGCCATGCCGTTGCGGGTCCGGATGAACACCTCCCACAGCGGCCAATTCTTCTCGGTCATGTCGGCCTCCATCTCTTCAGCAAGCGGCGAGGATTATTCCGCCGCCACCTGCACCGCCGCTTCGCGTCTCCGGCGTTTTTCCGCGTAGGCGAGCGCCGCCTCCCGCACCCACGCGCCCTCCTCGTGCGCCTTGCGCCGCGCCCGCATGCGCTCGCGATTGCACGGGCCGTTGCCGGCGATCACGCGCTTGAACTCGTCCCAATCGATGTCGCCGAACCGCCAATGCCCGTTTGCCTCCTCGAACTCGAGTTGCGGGTCGGGAATCGCGAGCCCGAGGTAATGCGCCTGCGGGACCGTGGCATCGACGAATTTCTGGCGCAGCTCGTCGTTGGTGAAGCGCTTGATCTTCCAGCGCATGGAAACGTCGGTGTGCTGGCTGTCCTTGTCGGAGGGTCCGAACATCATCAGCACCGGCCACCACCAGCGGTCCAATGCATCCTGCGCCATCGCCTTCTGCTCCGGCGTGCCGCGGGCGAGCGTGAGCATGATCTCGTAGCCCTGGCGCTGGTGGAAGCTTTCCTCCTTGCAGATGCGGATCATGGCCCGGGCGTAGGGACCGTAGCTGCAGCGGCACAACGGAATCTGGTTCATGATCGCGGCGCCGTCGACGAGCCAGCCGATCGCGCCGATGTCGGCCCAGGTGAGCGTCGGATAATTGAAGATCGAAGCGTATTTCGCCTTGCCGGCGAGCAGCTGCTCCACGAGCTCCTCACGGGAAATATCGAGCGTCTCGGCGGCTGCGTAGAGGTAAAGCCCGTGGCCGCCCTCGTCCTGGACCTTCGCCAGCAGCGCCGCCTTGCGCTTGAGCGAGGGCGCGCGGGTGATCCAGTTTCCTTCCGGCAGCATGCCGACGATTTCCGAATGGGCATGCTGAGAGATCTGCCGGATCAGGGTGCGCCTGTAGGCGTCCGGCATCCAGTCGTTGGGCTCGATCCTGCTTTCCGCGTCGACGCGCGCCTGGAACCGCGCCTCACGCTCCGGATCGGCAGCCGGCGCAGCGGCTTCGCGCGTGTTGAGTGCCCGGGTGTACATCGCTCGCCCGCGCTCGTCTGGTCTGACGTCTTATCTTGTTACAACAATTTCGAGGGTCAAGCGTTTCTGTAACGTTTTTTGCGTGCTGCACTGCAGCGCCACCCCACGGGCCGCGATCATCGCGATTGCGAATGGCTGGCGATGATGGCTTCGCCGATACGCACGATGCGGGCCCCCAAATCCTCGGGCCCGACGCTTTGCAGGCTGACCCGCGCGCCTTCCAGAACCAGGGAGAGCTCATCGGCGAGCAGTTCCGGATCCGAGAGCCCGGCCGCGCGGCAGAGTCTCGCGAGCCGTTCGCGCTGTGCCTTCTTGAAAGCTTCGATGACCCGCCGCGCCGGATGCTCCTTCTCGGCAAGCTCGACCGCCGCATTCGCGTGAGCGCAGCCGCGGCCGCCGCGGCAAATCACCTCTTCGGCCATATGCTTAACCCAAGCATGGAGCTGGGCCAGCGGATTGCCGGGGTGCTCGCCCTCCAGGCGCTCCCAAAACGCTTCGACCCGCTTGGCCTTTTCTCGCAGGTATTCCGCCACCAGGTCGTCCTTGGACGGAAAGTGCCGGTAAAGCGTCATCTTGTTGGTGCCGGCCGCCTCCGCGATCGCATCTACCCCGACCGCGCGGATACCGTGCCGATAGAACAGCTCGTCCGCCGCTTTGAGAATGCGCTGGCGTGGCGGCACAGGCGCGGTCTCGGCTTCCATGGGTTCCTCCGAAATTCTTGCTCTAGCCTCTTGACAGGGTGTTACCGGTAAGTAACATATAGCTAGTGTTACCGGTCAGTACCACAAGGGGCAATCGAAGTCACGCCCCTTGTGGCGATAACTAGCAAGAACATGATCTCCCAACTCTTTGCCCTGCCTTTGCGGGCCTTGATTGTCGTCACGGCGCTTCCGACCCCTCCGGCGCTGGGGGCCGCCCTTGCGGGCCCGAGCACCACGTTTGGCGCTGCGATGAGCAGCCCGCCCGCCGAGCGCGACGGCTTCGTGCCGCAAGCCCCTATCCCCACCCCTTCAATCTCCCGGCCTGCCGATCCCGCGGGCGGAGGAGTCACCCGACCGCTCGCCTCCTAAGGAGCACCCGATGACCAACATTCTCTTCCTCACCAGCAGCCCGCGCGGCGGCGTTTCCCATTCGAACCGGGTGGCGGCGCGCGTTCTCGAAGAACTTTGCCGCGTGCATCCGCACGCCAGCGTGACCGTGCGCGATCTCGCCAAAGATCCAGTTCGGCACATCGACGAGGATTTCGTGACCGGCATGTTCGCTGTCGCCGATCGGCTCAATACGGCGCAGCGCGAGAAGCTCGCGCAATCCGACATTCTGATCGACGAACTCATGGCAGCCGACATCGTGGTGATCGCGGTAGCCATGATCAATTTCGGCATTCCCTCGACGCTCAAGGCTTGGATCGACCATGTCACCCGGGCGGGTCGCACGTTTCAATATGGCGAGAGCGGCCCGCGGGGGCTGGTGACCGGCAAGCAGGTGATCCTCGTCGAGGCGAAGGGCGGCGTTTATTCCGACGGACCCCGCCGCGAGCTCGATCACGTCACGCCGTATCTGCTGCAGCTCTTGGCGTTCCTCGGCATGACCGACGTGAAGGTGATCGGGATTGAAGGGACCTCGCTCGGGCCCGAGTTGGCCGAGAAGGCGGTCGAGATTGCGCTGAAGCAGGCGATCGAGCTCGTCCGCGAGCTCACTCCCGACGCCGACGCGACACTCATCCCCGAAGCGCAGGAGGAAGGAGAATTGCATGCGCTGGTGTCTTTCTGAGCCGACCATTGCCGAGATGCTGTCTGATCCCGTGATCAAAGCCTTGATGGCAGCCGATCGGGTCGCGCCCGAGGAACTGCAGGCGAATTTGCGCAAGATTGGCGGCGCGCTCGAGCTGCGGCATCGTGAGGTTTCCCGGCAGCGCTGTCCGTGAGCCCGTAGCGTGGGCATGGTGCATTGCCGTGAGCGCATATGATGCACCAATCTCCTTGCGATGCGCGGTACCCGCCCTACCAGCTTGCATCTACAAGCCCTCGAAGCGCCGAAAGAAATCCGTGTCCGGCGGCGGCAGCGGACCGTCTTCCGTGCCCGGCCAATCCGCCGGCAGAAGCGAACGCGGCAACGCCGGATCGCGCAGGACGATGCGGCGAAATTCGTGGATCAGCAGCACGCGCGCAACGAGCGCGTCAGCCGGATGTAAACATTCGCCCGCGGCTAGGCTTCGGTCGAGCGGCGCGAACCGCGCGACGAAATCGCGGTACCAAGCCGCCATTGGTGCAAGGTTGAACGCCGCGGCGGCGATCGCCGGACCGGTTTTTCCCGGATCCGCCCTGACGAGAAATACCCCGCCGAGCGCGGCGATTTGCGCCGACGCGTCGGCGAGCGCGACGTAGACCGTCGGCGAGAGCGCCGCAAATCCCTCTCGCTCCAGCAACGCACGCACCGTGGAGCGGTCGTCGACTTGGGGACCCAGCAAGGCGAGCCGCAAACGCCCGTCGAAATCCTGGTCCGCGCTGAAATAGATGCGTTTGGTCGCGGCGCAAAAGCTCGCCTCCTCGCGCTTGGAGAGCCGATAATAGCTCTTGCGGCCGATGCGTTCGCGCTCGAGCCAGCCGTCGGTGACCAGTCGCGACGTGGCGGTGCGGACGTGCCCGGCATCAATGCCGAACCAAGCCATGATGGCCGTGAGCGAGCCGAGCCAGAGGCTTCCGCCGCGCGGAACGATCGCATCGCCGTAGAGGGTGACGATGAGCGACCAGGCTCGGACCGGGCGGGACGCGTGGAGCCGGTTGAGCAATGCGGATACGGATGCGGCAAGCGGCATCGAGAACGTCGCCCAGGAACGGCGCGACCATAGCCTCCCGCGGCACACAGGCAAACAACCAAGCGATCGCGCATGCGCTTTGCGGCCGCGCGTGCCTTTCGCGTGCAAATTAACGATTGCGACGACAAGCTATTCAGTCACCGCTGCGGAAGGTCTATAACCGCGGACGGCGGAAATAGAATGCCAGAGGAGGCGAGGCGACGCTCAAAGGAGTTGCGTCATGTTGAGGTGTTTGAGCACGGCCCTGGTGTTTGCCAGCGCGATCATTCTCCTGCCGCCGAATGCGCACGCCGGGGTCAAATCGGGCGCTTCCTTCCACCCGCCCGTTGCGCCGAACGTCCAGCCGATCCGTCGCCATGCGGTCCTTGCTGGCACCCGTTCGCAGCTGGCTGCCGGAACGCAAGCCAAGACGCTGCAGCGAATCCATAAATTCTCGCACCACCATCACCACCACAAGCGGCTGTTCGACTTGGGCGGGGTTGCATTTTATGGCCCCTATTACGCCCCTGTCGACGAGCCGGGCACTGTCGACCCGACGCTGTTCTCCGATAACGGACCGCTGCCGGGGTCGCTACGCGAGGGCGTTTTCTACCGAACGGGATGCCGGTCGGAAGAGGTTTCGGTGCCGAGTTCACACGGCCCGACGCGCATAACCGTGACGCGCTGCTCCATCCCGACCTTGGAATCGCCGCCGCTGAAATAGCCGAGCTGTTTTCGGCAATTCCAATAGTTCGCTCGCGTGTTTCGCGAGCTTCTCGAACTGCGCCGTCATCGGCACCGACCGTCGCAGCGAATTGATAGAATTGAAGAACCGAAGAACTTTGGCCGTCAAAGTCGTCGCGGTTTGACACCAAATGACCCCGGACGTGCCACAAACCTCTCCTAGGCTTGCTCCGTCGGGAGGGGGTCAGTAAGTCGCCCGGCCGGGACGGTCCCGGTCCCACAGGTTGCCCCCTGCTGTCGACCGGGACCGTTCTGAACTTCCGTTCAACCTCCTCGCCCGAATCGAGCGCAGCAACGCAGGATGCAATCCCGGGCCCCGGATTTTGCTTCGACCGATGAGCGTTACGCGCTTGAAAAACGCGCGCGGCAGCCGCCCTGTCCCCGCTAACCACAAACACGAGGCTTGAGTCCGGGCGCGAATCCCAATACGGGTGCTTAAAAAGGGGGCAAGGCCGCCGACGCCCACGCGTCGGTCCTTAGCGGGACAGCCAAGTGCCGGGAAAAGCCCATGTCGCCCTACGGTCGCGAACGGGGGGCATTTCGAACCATCGCCGCTCGGGAAACCGGGCGGCTTTTTGTTGGGCCAAAATGCGCTCAGCGCCTGGTCCGATCCATGCGGCAGAAAGCTGGCGAGATCCTGGAGGTCACCGCCCGAAAATGAGCTGCCAGGGCGTCCAGTCGAACCGGTAGTTCACACCCACGCGCACCATGTCGCCGGCGAATTTGGTCGATGCCTTGATGGATGCACCCGGAGCTTTGGTATCGATCGTATAGAACGTCAGGGTACCTATGTCGTAATGCAAAAATTCGACCTTGCCGGACCAGGGTCCCATCCCGTATTCGAGGCCGCCGCCGAGGGTCCAGCCCCACAGCGTCTTGCTGCGGGATCCGACGGCTCCGATACCGGGACCGAAGGCGGAGAAACTCGCCTCGGCGCGGCCGTTGGCGAGGCCGCCCGTCGCATAAATCAATAGATTGTCTTGCAGCGTATAGCCGGCGCGAACGCGCGTCGTGCCGAACCAGGGCAGCTTCTGCTCGCCGGTGTTGGTGACGTTGGGCGTCGTGGTGAGGATCGTTTGCGAGCGACGAATGTCGGTGAAGGAGAAGTCGGATTCGGTGCCCAGGACGAGCCGGTCGAACTGCCAGTTCGTTCCATATTGCACGCCGGCCACGACACCGCGCGGGTCGGCGGCGATGGCGGGCGGAATGGTCCCCGAAGGGTAATGGCTATCGGGCGTGAGCGTGATCGCCTCGCTGCCCCAGCCATAGCCGAGGTGGCCGCCGACAAAGAACCCGCTCCAATTGTAAGCCAGCACAGGAGCTGGAGCCGACAGTGGCGGCGGCGCCGGCAATGTCATGTCGGCCGCGCGGGCGGAACCCGCGACGGCGCAAGCAACCAAGCCCGCACAGATGCCCCGTGCCCAGGCGACTTTCATGATTGGTCTCCCCAGCGTCGAACCGATCTTACAGCAAGAGCGCGCCGTTTAGTGTTGCGCTGGAGCAACAGATCAAAGGAATCGTATTGGAATACCGTGAAATTCTGCCGCGCCGCCTGCACCACAAGCCCGTTTCCATCGCCGCGCCGAATCGGAAGACGGGGGCGGTCGCGGGCGGGTCACTGCAACGCTTTGAGCGGCTCCGGTCCCGGCTTGCCGGCCTCGGCGTTGAGATCGCAACGCTTGCGCACCGCCGCCTCCTCCGCATGCTTCTGGTTGGAGCGCGCCTTGGCGTATTCGGTGTTATAGGCCACCGCGTTCACGATCGCGCCTGCGGAATCCTCGCCCGATTTCTCCATCAGCAGGATCAATTCACGAACCCGTTCCGTCGAGGAGCGCAGCTTCGCGACCAGCTCCGGGCAGCCCAGCGTGTCGTAATAGCCTGGCACCACCATCAGCTGATCGAGCATGGACGAATCGGCCGCGCAGCCGCCAAGCCAGCTTGCGGCCGCGAGGAGCGCGAATCTGCCGATCCTGTCCCCCTCCATCGTTTCGTCCTTCCCGCTCCGGCGCGCGTCCGGCTCAATTGCGAATAAGATGCAGATTTCCGAACGATCGCAAGCGCCGCGCCGGTCGGCTCGCTCTGACCAAGGTCACCGCACACGGCGCTTGCGCGACCCCGCGCGAGGACACGCTGCCGGTTCGCTCGCGCGCCAACGATGTTCGTCCTCGATCCCGTCGAGCGCGACGGCGAACGGGCATGGCGATCAATATCCTTGTTCCAAGCGGACGGCGAGAATCGACGGAAGTCCCGCGGCGCGGATCTTCGCCCCCGCACCTGCGACGTCGTAGGGCACGCGCACGTAGGTCAGCGTGCGGCGCTCCTCATCGAGCACGGCATAGCAGGCGGCCGGCTCGCCGTCCCGCGGCTGGCCGACGGCGCCGATCACGGCGAGCCAGCGGCGCCGGCGCAGCAGCGGAATGCCGACGCCGGCGACCGGCGTGAAGGCGCCGATCTTGCCCGCAACGCTGAGATGGTAAAGCTCGGGCACATGGACGTGGCCGCAGAATGTCGCGCGCCGCGCAGTGGCATCGAAGCTTTGTCGTGCCTCATGGACATCGGTCACGTAGTGCCACGCGGCCGGCGTCTGCGCGCTGGCATGGACGTAGAGGCGGTCGGCTTCTTCCATCGTGAGAGGCAGGCGGCTCAGAAATTCGCGCTGACGAGCGTCGAGACGGGTCCGCGTCCATTCGATCGCCGCCAAAGCGACCTCGTTCATCTGCACTCGCGCGGCCGATATCGCTTCGTCATGATTGCCGAGAAGGGCGATGGCGCCGCGTTCGACGTGGTCCATGACGGTGTCGACGGCCCAGCCGGGGTCCGCGCCGTAGCCGACGTAATCGCCCAGAAACACGTAGCGATCGACCGGATAGCTCGCGGCATGCGCCAAGCAGGCCGAGAAGGCCTCGCGATTGGCGTGAATGTCGCTCATCAATGCGATCAGCATATCGCGGCCTGGCCGGCTTGCGCTGCATCTCGGACCGGATGCATCTCCGCATGACCGCCAGAGCTTCCTTCAATTACGAATACACGATTTCAATCATTCCAGTTCGATTGGCTCTCCTCAAGAAATTAATGGGTGCTGACAAATGCGGCGCGCCGCCCGCTCTCCGTGGTCGGCTGCAGGCCGGAATCGTTGGGGCGCGGACTCCCGCCCGCGCCCCGAAGCGACGACCCCATTGCTTAGCGCGCGACGGGCTGACCTTTCTGCCACTCCAGGAACTGGCGGAACAGCGCCTCCCGGTCCTCCGGTTTCGCAATCGCGCGCACCTGATTTTCGCCCAAAAATTGATCGAAGCGGTGCCGCGTGTCGACGGAAGCCATGGCGCTGCTGTTGCGATCGAGCCACTCCTGCGCCGGCTTGAACCGCGCCCAGCCGGGCAGCGGCGCATTGAGCGCGACCTCTTTCCATTTCGGATGGAACGGGGGCTGCTGCAGAGCCGCGATCTTGTTGAAGAACGCATCGACGAAGCGCGCGAGCCGGCGATAACGCTCGGTGTTGGGCGCCCAACTATAGGCGGCCAGCACCGCCGGGACCGCGATCGTGTCGATCCGTTCGCCCTTCGGAATCATGTTCGGATAATCGTCCGAGGTGAGCTGTGCCGGCAGATAGTCCGTCTGCAGGGTCTTGGCGTAATCGATCGGAACGAAGTGAAGATTCTCGTCCTTGACTCCCGCGTTGAATTTCGAGGGCTTTCCCTGGACCGAGATCATCGCATCGATTTCGCCTTTCTTCAGCTTCTCGAAGGCGAGCCGCTGCTCGATGTAGGCGAAATTCGGGTGAATCCCGAGTCGCTCGAACACGATGATCGAAGTCACGAACGTGCCCCCGTTCGGCAGGTCGACCGCGACCGTTTTGCCTTCGAGATCCGCAAGCGTGCGGATCGACTTGGGCGCGAGCACGTGCATTTCTTCGTTGTAGAGCTTGGTAATGAAGGTGAATTGCCTCTTGATGTTGTTGGCGTAGCCCTTCTTCTCCAGATAATCGAGCGTGTCGGAACGCACGATGCCGAGATCGACCCCCTTGAGGAACAGAATGTCCGCGATACCCTGCACCGAGCCGCGGCCAATGATTGGCAGCACGCGCAGCTGATCGCCGCTGTCGAGCGCGGAGGCGAGATCGGCGCCGAACTGAACGTAGGTTCCGGCGATGGTGCCGGTCATGATGGTGACCGTGTTGGCGTTGAGACGGTCGGCAGTCTCGCGGGTGCCGCCTCCGTATTTGAAGATCGCTTTGAGCCCTTCGCTCACCGTGCCCGGGTCGACTTCCGTTTCCGCCCGCGCCATGGTCACCAACCCGAGCAGCGCCAGTACCGCCGCAACAAACCGCCAAGACTGCCTCGCCATCGTCGTCGCCTCCTGATCTCGTGTTCCGTTTGTTCGCTCGCCGCGGAGCCTCAGCGGGCGCGGCTTGCCAGCATTTCCAGCCGCCGCAGCGCTTCCGCCGAGCCGAACTCCTTTGCCCGCTCATACCAGCTGCGCGCGGCCGCGATATCCGAGGCAAAGCCCTGGATGCCGAGCTTCTCCAGCACGATCGGATCGTAGGTTCCCGCCAGCATCAGCGCCGCGCGCGGATCGCCGCCCTCCGCTGCACGCTGCAGCACCAGGCGCGCCGAGGCGAGATCGCCGCTCGCGATGAAAGCCTCGCCGCGACGCATCAGGTCGGCGATCTCCTCGCGCTCGAGCTGACGGATTGCAAAGGTCTTCGCCGGACCGGCAGACGGTTGCGCTGGTGCGCTCACCCGCGGCTGCGCCGGCGTGCCGACCTGCGGTTGCCCCGTCGGGCCCGTCGGCGCTTGCGCGGCGGGATTGGCCGGCGGTTGCGCCGTCGCGCCTTCGACCGCGCGGGTCGGCGTGGCCCCGCGCGAAGCCTCCTGGGTGGGAATCAATTGCGCGGCCGCGGGCTTCGGTTGCTGCGCGTTATGCCCGGAGAACCGCGACCCGAATGAGGGCGAATCCGGCTTTTGGGCATTCCCGGCAACGGACCACGACGTGGGGAACTTACCCACCACGAATAGTGCCACAACCGCAGCGATGGCGGCGGCCACGGTAAAACGCGCGAGGAGCCCGAGAGCGGACCGGGTGCGCGAAACCGGCCAGGGCTCCGGCATCAACGTCGGCTCGAGCGACGGCGGCAGCCGATAACGACCGACCAGCACGGGTTCGTTTGCGGTGGCCGCGTCGGTGACGGCTTGTCGGAAATCCTCGCTAATATCGAGATTCGGGGCCGATTTCGGCATCATTCCGTGCCGCTCCGTCGTCCTGCCGCGCTGCGCATCGGCGGCCTCGCGCACCCATTTGGGGGCATAGGGCGAAGGCTCGTCGGGACCAAAGTCTCGATCCAACGGACTACTCATGGATCGCCTCCCAATGTGGCTTTGTGACAGGGCAACGCCCCGCAGACGCTCGGGGTCCCGCCGCCGCATCGACGCCGGATTGGATTTTTGACTGAAGCGTGGAGGTCTCTTTGCCGGCTAGCGGCTTTGCGCGAGCTTGTCCGTGGAAAACGCGGACGCAAGCAAGGACATCAGGAGCGCGTGGCTGCCCGGAACGGGCGAGCCGCGGTCGAATTGCCGACATACCTCCCCCCTCACGCGGCCGGCAGCGAACGGACACACACACAATCGGGCCGCCGGCCCAACGCAACGCGTCCTCGTCGGACGGGATTCATCATTCGCAGAAACTCCCGGCTATCGAGCCAATATGTCATTAGTGAGACTCCCTTGACCGAATCTTGTCACAACCTTTCGCGCAATCTGATTTGTTTGATTAGAAATCGAAGTAACATCGTCGATCAATGGATTGATCGGGCGAAATAAACATCCCTCTCCGGCGAATCCTCCGATCATCACGATCCCCATCGCGGCCCATATCGCGGTGTGCTGGCATCGCCTGGCGATGCATGCATCCCCCGCCCATCCGCATCGCACGCCTGCGTGCGTCCGATTTGACGCCGGTGCGGCGATTTTGCGGCCGCTTGCAGTCAGGTCTGCACCGCAAGATCCGGCATGGACGGCGCATTGAGTTATTTCGGACCGGGTGGTAATCAGCACCCAGAGGTGTGTCTTGGGCTTGCACCAGTCGGGAACGGGCCGATTTTGGCGGAAACTTGCCGCCGGTTTTGCCGCCTATGCGATTGCCCTGCAGGCGGCACTCTCGGGGCTGGGGCTCGCCGCAATCGCCGCATCCTCGGACACGCCGGCGCTCCCGATATGCAGCGAGCACACGGCCGATCCGGCCGACGTCCCGTCTCGGCCGGCGAGCGATCCATGGCTCTGCCCATGCGCTTCAGCCTGCATGACCGGCTACAGTGTGCTTGCCGATGCGCCGGCGGTCGCAGCGTTTGCGCCCGGTGCGGCCGTTCCCGCGGCACTGTCGCGGTGCGGCAGCTCCGCCGACGCCAGGCCGATGGCTCGCGGTCCGCAGATCCCCCGCGCTCCGCCGACGACCTGACCTACATTCTCCGAGACCAATCTGATTCGATCCTCGCGACGATTTCCGCGCGATCGTCCGGCATGGAGCCACCAATGAAGTCAATTTCGCTCGCCATCGCACTGGCAGCGTGTCTCTTCGCGACCGGAGCGCTTTCCCAGCAATACAAGGTGGGATCGATCGAGGTCGATCATCCCTGGTCCCGCGCCACCCCCAAGGGCGCCAAGATCGGGGCCGGCTATGTGAGCATCAAGAACGCCGGATCGACGGCCGATCGCCTCGTCGGCGGCTCGTTCGCCGCCGCCGGAAAGGTCGAGGTCCATCAGATGACCATGGATCAGGGTGTGATGAAGATGCGCCCCGTCGCCGGCGGCGTGGAAATCAAGCCGGGTGAGACCGTCCAGCTCAAGCCCGACGGCCTGCATCTGATGTTCGTCGGCCTCAAGCAGCCGCTCAAGAAGGGCGAGCAGGTCAGCGGCACGCTGGAGTTCGAAAAATCCGGCACCGTTGAGGTGCAATACACCGTCGAGGGCGTGGGCGAGAAATCCTCGATGCCGGACATGAAGTCGGACATGAAGAACATGCCCGGCATGAAAACGCGTTGAGACCCGCCATGAGCACCGAAACAGTTCGTTCCCCACGGCATCGCGACCGCAAGCTCCGCGTCTGCGGCGTCGGGCTGCAAAGCATGGCCATGGCCGGCATGCTTTGGCTGGGCGCCTCCGACGCGCTCGCCCATTGCTTCGTCGGCGGTCGGTTCTTTCCGGCCACCCTCAACATCGACGACCCCTGCGTCGCCGACGAGCTGTCGCTCCCCACCGTGTCCGTGTTCAAGAACGGAGACGACCCGTCGGCGCGGGAGATCGACATCTCCGGAGAATTCTCCAAGCGCATCACTGAAAACTTCGGGATCTCCATCGGCGAGACCTGGACGCACCTCAGGCCACCCGGCGGCCCGAACGCGAGCGGATTCCAGAATCTCGAGACCACGTTCAAATATCAGTTCCTGCGCGATGCGCCGCACGAGCTCGCCATGTCGGCGGGAGTCGAGGTCGAATGGGGCCGCACCGGCGCAGCGCAGGTCGGCGCCGAGCGGTTCAGCACAATCACGCCGACGTTCTTCTTCGGCAAGGGGTTGGGCGACCTTCCCGACACCGTCAAATGGATCAGGCCCGTCGCGCTGACCGGGCAGATCGGCTATTCGATCCCCAGCAGCCCTTCGACCACGGAGGCGGATCCGGACACCGGCCTCCTCTCCGTCACGCCCAATCCGCAGTTCCTGGTGTACGGTGCGAGCCTGCAGTACAGCATGCCGTACCTCAAATCGAGCGTGGTCGATCTGGGGCTGCCCGACTTCATCAACCATCTGATCCCCATCATCGAAGCGCAGTTCCGGACGCCGGTCGCCAACAATTTCGGCCAGAGCTGGGCGACGACCGGGACCGTCAATCCCGGCGTGATCTGGGTCGGCACCTATTTCCAGATCGGCGTCGAAGCCATCATCCCCATCAATCGCGAGAGCGGAACCGGGGTCGGCGTGATCGGGCAGCTGCATCTCTATCTCGACGATATTTTCCCGACCACGATCGGAAAACCGCTGTTCGGAACGGCCACGGCCCCGCAAAAGCCGTTCCCGTGAGCAAGAAACATGCGCAATCTTGCCTTCATGGCCGTGTTGCCTTCGCTCGTTCTTGCCGCCACATGGGCTGGCACGCCCGCGTACGCGCACGCCTTTCTCGACCGTGCGGAGCCGCGCGTCGGCAGCTCCGTCAGCTCGGCGCCGCGCCAAATATCGCTGTGGTTCACACAAAATCTCGAGCCGGCGTTCAGCGGGGCCGAGGTGCGCGACTCCGCGGGAGCCCGCGTCGATCAGGGGGCGCGTGTCGACCCGGCAAACCGCAGCCTGATGCGTGTCTCGCTCAAGCCGCTGCGCCCAGGCAGCTACAAGGTCCATTGGCGCGTGCTGTCGGTGGACACGCATACGACCGAAGGGAGCTTCAGCTTCCAGGTTGGGCAATGAGCGGCGGCTAGGAGCGCAGCCGCCGCGGAGCATCTCTTGAGCGATCCCCTGGTCGTAGCGCGTGCGCTTCATTTCGCCTCGGCCGCGAGCTTTGCCGGCCTGTTCCTGTTCTTGTTCTTCGTCGGCGAGCCGGCATTCCGAACCTGCCCCTGCACGCCGCTTACGTTGCGCAAACGCTTTCTCGGCATCGGCTGGATCAGTCTCCTGCTTGCGCTCGGTTCCGGAGCCGTCTGGTTCCTGCTGCTGGCCTTCGACCTCGCGGGGCGCTCCTGGGATGCGCTCTTCTCGCAAGCGATCCCCTGGACGCTCTTGACCGAGACCCGGTTCGGCAACGATGCGCTCGTTCGCCTCGGCCTCGCGGCGCTGTTGTCGATTTGTCTCTTGCGCTTCGATCGTGATCGCGACTGGCGCTCGCGTTGGGATGGGCCGGTTACCGTCGTGCTCGCCGCTTGCCTCGCCGGCAGCCTGGCATGGACCGGCCACGGCGGTTCCGGCTCCGGAATACCCGGCGGATTTCAGCTCGGCGCCGACGCGATTCATTCGCTTGCGGCAACAGCGTGGATCGGCGGTTTGCCGCCCCTGTTGCTCCTCCTTGCCTTCGCGCGCGGGAACGGCGACGAGTCCTCGCTGGCGATGGCCGCAGAGGCGAGCCGCCGATTTTCGCAGTTCGGCGTGCTCAGCGTGAGCATTCTGCTCGCCACCGGAATCGTGAACACCTATTTCCTGGTCGGCAGCGTGCCCGGTCTCGTAGGCACCGACTACGGCCGGCTGCTGCTCGTCAAAGTAGCGCTGTTCGCGGTCATGGTCTCTTTCGCGGCGACGAACCGGTTTCACGAGCTGCCGCGCCTGTTCGGTGCCGACAAACCGCGCGGCCCCGCACTGGGCGCGATCGAGCACAACGGTCTCATCGAGCTTTTCCTCGGTCTCGTCATTCTCCTCATCGTCGGCGCGCTCGGAACCATGCCGCCCGCCGCGCACGTCCAGGCCTGGTGGCCGTTTTCGCTGCGTCTGAACATGGATGCATTGCAGGAGCCCGGAGGCCGATTGGAGCTCGCCGGCGCGCTCGCGGGGGCCATGGTCGCAATGCTTGCGATCGGAGCGGCGATCCGCTGGAAGCAATGGCGCTGGCCGATGCTGGCGACAGCGGCGGCGCTGCTGGCGTGGGGCACACCGCGCTTGAGCGTCTTCACCGCCGAAGCGTTTCCGACAAGCTTTTTCGTATCACCGACCGGCTATTCCACTCATTCCATCGCGGCGGGCCGGGCACTTTTCGCCGAGCACTGCGCCTCCTGCCATGGCGCGCAGGGCCGCGGCGACGGTCCCGCCGCCAAAAATCTAGAACCGCCGCCGGCCGATCTCGCCGCCGAGCACATCTACGGCCATTCCGATGGCGATCTGTTTTGGTGGATCAGCCACGGGATCGGAGAGGCTATGCCGTCGTTCGGTGCGGTGCTCGACGAGACCGCACACTGGAATCTGATCGATTTTTTGCACGCCAATGCCGACGCGCGGCGGCTTTCCGAGGCTGCGGATGCTACGAGCGTTGCGCTTCCGCTACCGGAGTTCTCGGTCGAATGCCGCGGCGGCTCGAGGGTCTCGGTCGATCAATTGCGCGGCAATGTGCTGCATCTCGTCTTTGCCGGACCCGCATCGATCGCGAGATTGCGGCAACTGGCGATGGTCGAAGCGGCCCGCGAGACCACGATCGTCATTCGACTCCAGGCTTTCGATACCTCGCCGTTGTGCTGGACCGAGGACCTCGACGTGATCGCGGCTTTCGCGCTCTATCGCGGAACCGACGAGATCGGCGGCACCGAGTTTCTCGTCGACGCATCCGGCTGGCTGCGCTCGATGTGGCTTCCCGGCCGCCAGCCCGATTGGAGCAAGCTTGAAATCCTTGGAGACCAGATTGCCGCAATCCGCCGCACCCCCGGCCGGCCGCGGCCCTCGGCGGGCGCCCACGCTCATGTGCACTGAGTTCGCGCTTGGTGCATGGGCCTACGAGAGCGCGCCAGGTTAGACTGTGCGCCGGCGCGGCGGCCCTTTCTCGGCCCGCACGGGAGCATGGAGACCGGCATGAACGGGGCATTCGATCCAAAACATTTTGCCGCGGCTGAGCCGAGGCGATTTGAAGACCTGCGCGCCGGCGAAATCTTTCGCAACCCGAGCCGCACGGTCACGGCGGCGCACTTCTCGGCGTTCCAGCTCCTCTCCGGCGACAATCATCCGATCCATTACGACCGCGAATATTGCCGCGCGCACGGCCATCCCGACATGCTGGCGCACGGGCTGCAGGTGCTGGCGTTCACGGCGGCCGGGGCCGGCAGCTTTCCGCACGCGATCGGCGATTGCCTGATCGCATTCACCGAGGTTTCCTGCCGGTTCCTCAAGCCGGTCTATGTCGGCGACACCCTCTATCCCGAGCTGGAAATCACCGCGCTCATGCCACAGCGCACGACCGGCGTGGTGGTCATGGCGGCGCGCATCCACAATCAGCGCGGCGACCTCGTGCTCTCCGGGGAGCATAAATATCTGCTGCGCAAATCTGCCGGATCCAGCCCGTAAGTTTGCCGTGCCGGCGACCTCCCGCCATAGACCGGTCGGCCGAAATGGTTTACTCCGGCGCGAGTTTCGGGAGCGCGGCAGTGTATATTCCACAGCACTTCGAGGAGAAGCGGCCGGACATCCTCGCCCGCGCGATCCGCGACATCCAGTTCGCCGTTCTGGTCACCGCGGTCGACGGCGAATATTTCGCTTCGCACCTGCCCGCCGTTCTCAAGCAGACGAACGGCGCGTTCACGCTGGAAGCGCACGTCGCGCGGGCCAACCAGCATTGGAAAGTGCTCGGCAGCAGGCCCGCCTCGCTCGCCGTGTTCCAGGGCGCGCAGACCTACGTGTCCCCCTCCTGGTACGAGAGCAAGCGCCAGCACGGCAGGGTGGTCCCCACCTGGAACTACGTCGTCGTGCATGCGCATGGAGCTTTGGAAACCATCGAGGACCGGGACTGGTTGCTGGCGCACCTTCAGGATCTCGTCACCGCGAACGAAGCCCGCCGCGAGCAGCCTTGGGCCATATCGGATGCGCCCGCGGACTTCATCCACGGCATGAGCCAAGCCATCGTGGGTCTTCGGCTCACGGTCGACCGGCTCGAAGGCAAGTGGAAGATGAACCAGAACCGTTCGCAAGCCGATCGGGCCGGGACCTTGGCCGGCCTCTCCGCTTCGCCGAAGCCGGAGGATCAGGCGGTGGCGGCGATCATGCGGACGCTGGAAATGCCGCAAAGCTGATTGCTCGCGCGGCTCGTACGCTAAAATTGCACTCCTCAACTGACCAAACTCCGGAGAGCTTTAGTGCCCGTCATGACCGGAAAGCGCGCGTTCTTGGAGCTCTTGAAGCAGGAGGGCGTCGAAATCCTGTTCGGCAATCCCGGGACGACGGAGCTTCCGTTGATGGACGCGCTCGCGACCGAGGACGAGCTGCGCTACGTGCTCGCGTTGCAGGAGGCGGCGGTCGTCGCCATGGCCGATGGTTATGCCCAGGCTTCCGGCAAGCTCACGGCGGTCAACCTGCACGTGGCGCCCGGATTGGGCAACGGCATGGGCATGCTCTACGACGCCCAGAAGGCGGGCGCGCCCATCCTGGTCACCGCCGGCCAGCACGATCAGGGCTTCAACGTCACCGAGCCGATCCTGTGGGCGGATCTGCCGACGCTGGCACGGCCGCTGGTCAAATGGTCGACCGAGGTGCATCGGCTTGCCGACCTGCCGCGCATCGTGCATCGCGCGGCGAAAACCGCGCTGGCGCCGCCCACCGGCCCGGTGTTCCTGTCGCTGCCGGCCGACATTCTGAACGCCGAAGCGGACATCGAGCTTTCTGCGCCAACGCGGATCGCGCCGCGGCTGCGCGGCGATCGCGAGGCGATCGAAGCGGCGGCTGCGCTGCTCGCGCAAGCCGAGCGGCCGCTCCTGATCGCGGGCGACGCTGTCGCGCAAAGCCGGGCGCACGCCGAGCTCGTCGAGCTTGCCGAGCTGATCGGCGCGCCGGTCTACGCCGAAGGCATCGCCAACACTGCGTCGTTTCCGGCTTCGCATCCGCTGTTCAAAGGCGCCATGGTGCGATTGGCACCATGGGTGCGCAAGGCGCTCGAGGAGCACGACGCGCTGTTCTCGGTCGGCGGCGATCTCTTCACGCTTTCGCTGCCCTCGCCGGTCGAGCCAGTGCCGAGACATCTCACGATCATTCACCTCGACATCGATCCATGGGAGCTCGGCAAGAATGATCCGGCACAGGTCGCGATTCTCGACGACCCAAAGGCGACGCTGCCCGAGATCACCGCCGCAGTACGCACGCGCATGACGAGCGGCGCGCGGATGCGGACGCGCGAGCGGCTCGATGCGGCGGCAACAGCGATTGCCGCCGCACGCGAGGAGCTCAAAGCCAGCGCGCGTGCCGGGTCCGAGCGCAGCCCAGTCGAAGCAACGGCGCTGCTCAACGCGATCGGCGAGATGCTGCCGCGCGACGCGGTCGTGATCGACGAGGCGATCTCGTCTAGTCGCGGCATGCGCGAGCTGATCCGCAGCGAGGACGAGCAGAGCTTTTTCGGGTTGCGCGGCGGCGGAATCGGCTGGGGCCTGCCGGCCGCGATCGGCGTCAAGCTCGCGCTCCCGGATCGGCCGGTCGTGGCCCTGATCGGCGACGGCAGCGCCATGTATACCTGCCAGGCGCTGTGGACCGCCGCGCACGAGCGCATCGGCGTGATCTTCGTGATCCTGAACAACAGCTCGTATCGCATCCTCAAGCAGCGGGTGCACGCGCTGCGCGGCCATGCGGCGCAGACCGACGTCTATGTCGGCATGGAGCTCACCGACCCGGCGATCGATTTCGTCGCGCTCGCGCGCGCGCTCGGCATTGCGGCCGCGCGGGCGCGCACGGTCGCCGAGACCACGGACCTGATCGGCAAGGCGCTCGCCGACGGCGACCCCGTGCTGATCGAGGTGATGCTCGACCGCGGCTTCAAGCCGGTGTGACCCGTACCTCCCCTTCAGGAGAGGTCGATCGCGCCGCCAAGTCGGATGTTTCCGACTTGGCGCATTCATCAATTCCGAAATCGGCACCAGCCGATTTCGGTTAGCGCGATCGGGTGGGGTGAAGTCAAACCCCGCCCCGCGCGCTCCGCGCGCGACCCTCCCCACAAGAGGAGGAAAAGAGCGCCCTGCCGAACCGCGTTTCCGGACTCGCAAGTCTGTGGGAAGATGGGCAACCTGTGGCCCGCGGCACCGGAGTAACTCCCATCGATTTCGCTCTCTCCCCCGACCAGGAGGCGGTACGCGACGCGATCGCGAAAATCTGCGCGCGCTTCGACGAGGACTATTGGCTCGCGCGCGACCGCGAGGGCGGCTTTCCCCACGATTTCCATCACGCGCTCGCCGAAGGCGGTTGGCTCGGCATCGCAATGCCGGAGGCCTACGGCGGCTCCGGGCTCGGCATCACGGAAGCCGCAATCATGATGCAGACGGTCGCCGAATCCGGGGCGGGCATGGCAGGCGCTTCTGCCGTGCACATGAACATCTTCGGCCTCAACCCGGTTGTGGTGTTCGGCACCGACGCGCAGAAGCGCCGCATGCTGCCCCCACTCATCGCCGGCAAGGAGAAAGCCTGCTTCGCGGTCACGGAGCCCAATGCGGGTCTCGACACGACGAAGCTTCAGACCCGCGCAGTGCGGCGAGGCGATCGCTACATCGTCGACGGCGCCAAAGTGTGGATCTCGACCGCCCAGGTCGCCGATAGGATGCTGCTGCTGGCACGCACCACTCCGCTCGAGGAAGTGAACGAACCGACCGGGGGCTTGAGCCTGTTCTACACCGCTTTCGACCGGCGCCGCATCGAGGTGCGCGAGATCGAGAAGATGGGCCGCAAGGCGGTCGATTCCAACCAGCTGTTCATCGACGGCCTCGAGGTGCCGGTCGAGGACCGGCTCGCCGAGGAGGGCCAAGGGTTCCGCTATATCCTTCATGGGCTGAACCCCGAACGTATCCTGATCGCGGCCGAAGCCGTCGGACTCGGGCGCGCGGCGCTTCGGCGCGCCACGGCCTATGCCAAGGAGCGTGTGGTGTTCGGTCGGCCGATCGGCCAGAACCAGGCGATCCAGCATCCGCTGGCCGAATGCTGGATGGAGCTCGAGGCCGCGCACCTGATGGTGCTCTCGGCCGCCTGGCAATACGATCAGGGCCTGCCGTGCGGGCCCGCCGCCAATGCCGCGAAATATTTGGCGGCGGAAACCGGGTTCAAGACCTGCGAAACCGCGGTGATGACGCTCGGCGGCTACGGCTACGCCAAGGAATATCACGTCGAGCGCTACATGCGCGAAATCCTGATTCCACGCATCGCGCCGGTGAGCCCGCAGCTCATCCTTTGCTTCATCGCCGAAAAAGTGCTCGGATTGCCGAAATCATACTGAGCTGGAACTCGATCGATCGATCGCAACCCCCGGGAGGGAATCATGAAATCGACCAAGCATGCGCGCACGGACGGCCACAGCCGCCGCGGGTTCTTGGCCAGCGCCGCCGGGCTCGCCGGCATTCTGGCGACCGGCCGCGCGCCGGCATTCGCGCAGACGGCGGCCAAGAAGCTGGTCTTCGCCCACATCAATCCGTCGCCGGAATCCGCCGCGGTGGCGTTCAGCTGGATGGCCGAGGAGGTCAACAAGCGCTCCAAGGGGGCGCTCGACATGCAGTTCTATGGCGCGACGCTGTTGAGCAAAGAGCTCGAAATCATGAATGCGGTCAAAGCCGGCAATATCGCGGTCGGGGGCCCCGCCGGCGCCGCCGCGACCGTGTTCCCGGAGATGGGCGTTTTTCTCGTGCCCTACCTGGTGCGCAGCTACGATCAGGCCTACCGCATGTTCAACGGCGCGATCGGCGATCAGCTCGACGCGCAGTTCCAGCAGAAATACGGGCTCAAGGTGCTGTGCTTCTTCGACTACGGCTTCCGCCATTTCTGGAACAGCCGGCGGCCGATCGTCGAGCCCAAGGACTTGCGCGGCATGAAGATGCGCGTGCAGCAGGCAAAAGTATTCGCCGACACCATCAACGGTCTCGGCGCCAACGCCGTGCCGATGGCGTGGGGCGAGGTGATCCCGGCCGCACAGCAGGGGGTGATCGACGGTGCCGACCTGCCGATCGTCAACATTTTGGCGCTCAAGGCCTACGAGGTCTCGAAATACTGCTCGATGACGTTCCACAATTACGGGCCGACCGTGACCGTGATCAATCTCGGCATCTGGAACTCGCTGTCGAAGGACGAGCAGAAGCTCCTGCTCGATGTCTCCCGCGAGGCGCAGGCGCGGATCCGGCACGACACCGAATCGGTCGACAGTCTGGCCAAGGCCAAGGAGCTGCTCGAGCCCAAGGGCATGACGGTCAATGTCGCCAATGTCGACGCCTTCCGCAAGGTCGCGGAGGAGAAGGTGTGGCCGGCGTATCAGAAGCAGTACAGCGAAATGTGGGAGCAAGTCGTCAAGACGCAGGCGTGACCGCTCATGCTCGCCGACTTGCTCCGGTTACCTCCTCCCTTGAGGGGGAGGTCGCCTCGCGCGCCTGGCGCGCGAGGCGGGAGGGGGGTATCTCGCCGCCGGAGCAGCCAACACTCCCCTCCCCATCCCTCCCCCTCAAGGGGGGAGGGAGCCGGTTGCTGCACGCTATCGGTTACACCTGATAGCCCAGCCTCGTGGACGGGTGGGCGTTGACCATGGCGCGCGCCCGTCGGCTCATGGCATTGCTGCCCAAGGTGCTGCTCGCGGGTTTGCTTATCCTCGCGATCCTCGACATGCTCGCCGGCGTGCTGCTGCGCTACGTGGTCGTCGCCGTCACCGAATATTTCGATCTACCCGGCGTGAATTTCTTCTGGGTCGAGGAGGTTGGCGAGTTCACGCTCGCCTGGCTCACGCTCGTCGGCGCCGGGATCGCCATCCTCGAGCGCACCCATTTCGAGCTCGCGATCCTCGTCCACCGGTTTCCGGACCGCACCCAGCGACTCATCACGCGCATCAACTATGGGCTGATCGCCGGCTTCGGGCTGCTCGCGGCGGTCTACGGCTGGAAGATCGCCGCCATCAATTCCGTGCTGCTCTCGCCTGCGCTCGAGATCAATCTCGCCTGGCTGTATCTCTCGGCTGCGGCCGGCGGCGCGCTGATCGCGTTCTACGCCGCCGCCATCGCGCTCGGCCTGATCGAGCGCAAGCCGGCGACGATCGAGGCGCCCTGAATGCTGCTCGCCGCGACCGCAATCGTCTTCGTCGGCTTCGTCGCGCTCTCGATGCCGATCGTGTTTGCGCTCGGCATCGCCGGAATCGTCGGACTGGCGCTCGGCGGCTTTCCGCTGCAGATGCTGCCCTCGAGCCTCGTCGCCGGATCGCAGAACTGGGTGCTGCTCGCGATCCCCTCGTTCGTGTTCGCCGGCACGCTGATGGAGCGCTGCGGCATGTCGCATGCGCTGGTCGATCTCGCGCGGGCGCTGGTCGGCTGGCTGCGCGGCGGGCTCGGCATGTCGGTGATCGTGGTGTCCTATTTCTTTTCCGACATCTGCGGCTCGAAGATGGCCGAGGTCTCCGCCCTCGGCTCGACGCTGATCCCCTCGCTCAAGCGCGCCGGCTACCGGCCCGAGGACGGCGCCTCGCTGATCTCGTCGGGCACCGCCATGGGCATGCTGGTACCGCCGGCGATCTTCATGATCGTCATCGGCGACGTAACCAATACCTCGGTGGTGGCGCTCTTCCTCGCCGGTTTCATTCCGGCGGCGACGGTCGGTCTTTGCCTGTGCATCCTGGTGTTCATCCAGGCCCACATCCTCGGCTGGCCGCGCGACACGCGGCCGAGCTGGAAATTCCTGCTCGCCGCGGCACGGGAAGCCGCCGTCCCCATGGTGGTGCCGGTCGTAATCCTCGGCGGGTTCTATTTCGGGGTTTTCACCGCGACCGAGGCGGGCGCGATCGTGGCCGCCTATGCGTTCCTTGCCGCGATCTTCTACTATCGCAATGTCACCCTGCGCGAGATGTTCTTCATCGCCTACGAGAGCGCGCTGCTCACGGCGGCAGTGATCTTTCTGCTCGCGGTGGCGACGATCTTCCAATACCTGATGGGCGTCACCGAGGTGCCGGCGCTGCTCGCAAAAGTGCTGGTCCCGCTCGGCACCGCGCACTGGCTGTTCCTGCTCGGGACCGCGCTGATGACCATGCTGTTCGGCATGGTGCTCGAGGGCCTGCCCGCCGCGGTGGTGCTGATCCCAGTGGTGTTCCCCATCGCCAAGGAGCTGGGCATTCACCCGATCCATTTCGATATCGTGCAGACCGCCGCGGTGGGCATCGGCCTGTTCCTGCCGCCGATGGGGGTCGGCCTGCTGATGGCGCTGCGTTTCGCCAACGTGTCGGTCGGCCGCCACGCACGCACCTATTGGCCGTACCTCATCGCGCTTTTGATCGGGCTGATGCTGATCATCTGCATTCCGGAGCTGAGCCTGTTCCTGCCGCGCAGCGCCGGCATGGTGCGCTGAAGACTTCTGGTCTGACCGGAGGACGCGATGGATCCCAGCTACGACCACAATCTGCTCGCCCGCATCCTGCTCAGCTTGATGACCGCGGGATACGGACTCACCACCATCAAGGCCGATTTCAACCGCAGCCACGCCACCAATCCGCTGTGGACGCCGCATGCGCGCTTCCACGTGGTCTGGCAGGTCACAAGTTACGTCGGGTTCGGCCTCATCGCCTTCGCGCTGATCTGGATGCCCGGCCCGCTCTACGTCGAGCGGCTCTATCTCGTGTGCGCGTTCGGGCTCGTGGTCTACGGCGCGTTCTTCATCGCGGTCCTCGCCATGCCGATCTACGGCGGCAAGGCCTATGACGAGAACGGATATCCGCCGGTGCCGCTTCGCGTGCTCGGCAAGCAGCTGCGGCTCGAAGCCAACGTCACGGTGTTCTCATTCTTCCTGCTCAGCCTGATTGCCGGCGCGTTTTCCATCAGCCGGGGCGTTTCATGACCGCGCTCGCGCGCCAGGGCAGCATCCCCGCCACGACAGCCACGCAGGCGCTGTCCGCGCTCTGGCACGCGTTCGGCGGCGAGCCGGTCGCGCTCGAAAGCATCGAGCTCACCGGAACGGAGCCGGTGCTGCCTTCCTCGTTTGCGGTCGGCACCGCCGCGCAGGCGAGCATCGCGGCGGCCGCGCTCGCCGCGGCCGAGCTGTGGCGGCTGCGGTGCGGCAAAAGCCAGCGCGCCGCCGTCGACATGCGCCACGCCGCGATCGAGTGCCGCAGCGAGCGCTATTTGCGCGTCGCCGACAAACCGATGCCCGACCTGTGGGACAAGATCGCTGGCACCTATCGCTGCGGCGACGGCCGCTGGGTGCGCCTGCACACCAATTTCCCGCATCACCGCGACGGCGTGCTCAAGCTGCTCGGCTGCGCCTACGACCGCGACGCGGTGAAGCGCGCGCTGCAGGACTGGCGCGCGGAAGCCCTGGAGACGGCGGCGGCCGAAGCCGGTCTCGCCGTGACCGCGATGCGCTGCTTTGCCGAATGGGACGCGCACCCGCAGGGCCGCGCCGTCGCAGGCCTGCCGGTGTTCTCGATCGAACGGATCGGCGATGCGCCGGCCGAACCCCTGCCGGCCGCGGCGCGTCCACTTTCCGGCGTGCGCGTGCTCGATCTGACCCGCATCATCGCCGGCCCGGTCGCCGGGCGCACGCTCGCCGCCCACGGCGCCGACGTGCTGCTCGTCACCTCACCGCATCTGCCGTCGGTCGAGCAGCTCGTCATCGACACCGGCCGCGGAAAATTGTCGAGCCACGTCGACCTTCGCGTTTCCGCCGGGCGCGATGCGCTCAACTCGCTGCTGCGGAACGCCAATGTGTTCGTCCAGGGCTATCGGCCGGGCGGCCTCGCCGGGCTCGGCTTCGGTCCGGAGGAGGCCGCAAAGATCCGGCCCGGCATCGTCTACATCTCGCTCTCCGCCTACGGCCACGAGGGCCCGTGGCGCAGTCGGCGCGGTTATGATTCCTTGGTGCAGACGGCGAGCGGCTTCAATCATGCGGAGGCGCAGGCGGCCGGCAGCGACAAGCCCCATCCCTTGCCCATGCAGGTGCTCGACCACGCCACAGGCTATTTCATGGCATTCGGCGCGATGACGGCGCTGGCCCGGCGCATCCGGGAAGGCGGCAGCTGGCACGTGCGCGTATCGCTCGCCCAGACCGGGCGCTGGGTGCGCAACCTCGGACGGATCGAGAACGGGCTGAGCTACCCCGACCCGAAGATCGACGACGTCCGCGACCTGCTGGAAGAGGCCGATTCCGGCTTCGGCCGCCTCACCTTTGTGCGGCACGCTGCAAATCTTTCGGAGACGCCGCCGCATTGGCCGCGGCCCTCGGTGCCGCTCGGCACGCATCCGCCGGCATGGCCGACTTAGCGCCGCGATGGACGGCTTTGCGTTTCGCCCCGTGACCGGGGATACTGCAGCCATGAATTTCGACTTCTCCGACGATCTCAAGCTGTTGCGCGAGCAGGCCCGCAAATTCTTGGGCGAACGATCGCCGCCCCAAGCCGTGCGAAAAATTCTGGAGGGAGCCGCACCCTATGACGCGGAGCTGTGGCAGGCAGTCGCCGGCATGGGCTGGCTCGGGGCCGCGGTCCCGGAGCCCTACGGTGGGGCCGGCCTCGGATACGACGGGCTCTGCGTGCTCGCGGAGGAGATGGGGCATGCGCTGGCGCCGATCCCGTTCTCCTCCTCGATCTATCTCGCGAGCGAAGCAATTCTCGCCGCCGGCAGCGAGGCGCAGAAGCAGGCCTACCTGCCGAGGCTCGTCACGGGCGAACGCATCGGCACGCTGGCGTTTGCCGAGGGTGCCGGCAACCCCGACACCACGCGGATTCAGGCGCGCGTGGCGAGCGGGAAGCTCAGCGGAACCAAGCTGCCGGTTCCGGACGGCGGGATCGCGGATTTCGCCGTCGTCGTTGCCGACGGCGTCGGCAAGGCCTCGCTCTATCTCGTCGACCTCCGCGATGCCGGCGTGAAAAGAACTTCCCTGAAAGGTCTCGATCCTACGCGCAACCAGGCGAAGCTCGAGTTCCAGGATGTTCCGGCCGAGCCGCTCGGGCCCGCCGGACAAGGTCTCGATCTGATCCGAGCGCTGCTCGACCGCGCTGCCGTCCTCATCGCGTTCGAGCAGGTAGGCGGCGCGCAGGCCTGCCTCGATATGGCGAGAACCTACGCGACCGAGCGCTATGCCTTCGGGCGGCCGATCGGATCGTTCCAGGCGATCAAGCACAAGCTCGCCGACGTCTATGTCGCGACCGAGCTCGCCCGCTCCAACGCCTATTACGGCGCCTGGGCGCTTTCCAGCGACGCTGCGGAGCTGCCGATCGCCGCCGCCGCCGCGCGCGTGTCCGCCATCGATGCGTTCCATCTCGCCTCGAAGGAGAACATCCAGACGCACGGCGGGATGGGGTTCACCTGGGAGGCGGATTGTCACCTTTACTATCGCCGCGCGAAGCTGCTCGCGACCGCGATCGGAACCGCGCCCTATTGGAAGGACCGGCTCATCTCCGAGCTCGAACGGCGCAACGCGCCCTGAAGGATCACGCATGGATTTCGAAGATACGCCCGAGGAAGCCGCATTCCGCGCGGAAGTGCGCGCGTTCCTGGAACAGAACGCCGAGCGCAAGAGCGAGGCGAAGAGCTTCCATCGCGGCCGCTATATCCCCGAGCACAACATCCCGGAGACGATCCGGGCCGCGAAACAATGGCAGGCCAAGAAGGCAGACGCCGGTTTTGCCGGCATCACCTGGCCGAAACAATGGGGCGGCCGCGGCGGCACGGCGGTCCAGCAGGTGATCTATAATCAGGAAGAGCAGAACTACGTCTTGCCGCGCGGCGTGTTCGAGATCGGGCTCGGGATGTGCATCCCGGTCCTGATGGTTTACGGCACGCCCGAGCATCTGGAGCGCCACGTGCGGCCGGCGATGCGCGGCGATGAGATCTGGTGCCAGCTGTTCTCGGAGCCCTCCGCCGGCTCCGATCTCGCGGGCCTGCGTACGCGCGCGGTCCGCGACGGGGATGATTGGATCGTGAACGGCCAGAAAATCTGGACTTCCGGCGCGCATTTCGCCGATTACGGGATCCTCGTCACCCGCACCGACCCGAACGCGCCCAAACACGCCGGGCTTACCTTCTTTTTCATCGACATGAAATCGCCGGGGATCGAGGTGCGCCGCATCAAACAGATCTCCGGGGGCTCGAATTTCCACGAAGTGTTCTTCACCGACGTGCGCGTACCCGACCGCCAGCGGCTCGGCAAGGTGGGGGACGGCTGGAAAGTCTCGATCACCACGCTCATGACCGAGCGTCTCGCGGTCGGCGACGCTCCGGGCCCGGATTTCGACGATATCTTTGCGCTGGCGCGCAACGTCGAGCTCGGCGAAGGTCCGGCGGTCCGCAATCCGGCCGTGCGCGAAAAGCTCGCCGACTGGTACGTGAAGACGCAGGGGCTCAAATACACCAAATTCCGCACCATGACGGCGCTCTCGCGCGGGGATACTCCGGGCCCCGAGGCCTCGATCACGAAGCTCGTGAGCGCCAGCAAGCTCCAGGACATCGCTTCCTACGGCATCGATCTGCTCGGCATGGCCGGCGCCGTCATGGATCCCGAACTCGCGCCGATGCAGGCCTGGTTCCAGGAGGCGCTGCTCTATGCGCCGGGCCTGCGCATTGCGGGCGGCAGCGACGAGATCTTGCGCAACATCATCGCCGAACGGGTCTTGGGGCTGCCGCCCGACATCCGCGTCGACAAGGACGTGCCGTTCAGTCAGCTCAAGACCGGCAAGCGCTAGCCGTGGCATTTTCGGGGTTAAGGGGGGGAAGCATGCCACGATCGAAACGCGCGGGTGCTCTGCTCTGGCTGGCGATCGGCGCGGCGGAATATTTCGTGCCGAGTCAAGCTTTGGCCGAGAACTTGAACCAAAAATTCGGTCCGACCTGGGCCTGTACCAAGCTCGGTTCGGTCGAATATAGCCTTTATCGCGCGTGCAAGATCTGCGAGGACAATTGCCAGGACTTCTTCGATGACAGCGAGAAGGCTGGTCATTGCGTGCCGAGGCCTGGCCCGGCGAAGACCTGCCCGCAGGCCGCCGCGGCTCCGCAGCCGACACCCGTTGCCGCGCCCCCGGGCCAGCCCGCCTCCCCGTTCGCCGCACAAGATCCCGCCTATTTCGATTTCAAAGTGTGCAATCGATCCGGGCGGACCGCCAGCGTCGCGGTCGAGCACCACGTCTCGCCGGCGGACAAGAATTTCGTGATCCGGGGATGGTGGACGGTGCCGGCCGGGGAATGCCAGGCGATCGGCAATTTCCCCAAAGGCTGGTTCTATTATTATGCCGCGGAATCTGGAACCGACGCCTTCGAATGGGCCGGCAGCGATGCGAAAGTGTGCATCAATCGCATCGGCCCGGTTGAGCGAATGCACACCAAGACCACGATCTGCACCGGTAAATATCTGCGCGGATTCCACGCCGCGGAGGTAGACTACCCGAGCGTCACCTGGAATCTGGATCCGTGACGACCGCGGCGCCGGCAGCGGTGCATGCAGCAAGCAAGAACGGCTCGATCGAGGAGAGCGCACCCATGTTCGGCACTGGATTGCCTTTAGGCGCGGCAGTTGCGAGCCTTTGTTTGGGCTGCAGCCTGGCCTTCGGCCAAACCCCGGCACAACCGCCTGCGGACTCGGCGCCGACCCAAGCGTCACCCACAGTGCAGACACCTTCGGCGGCGCCGCCGTCGAGCGAGCCGGCCACTGCGCCCGATAAGAAGTCGCTGACGATCACCAGCGGCTCGACCATGACCAAATGGAAATGGGAGGAAGTGAAGGCCAAGTGGGCGCGCGAAAAAGGCAAATGGGCCGATTGCCGTTCGCAAGCCAAGGAACAGAAGCTCCGCGGCCCCAAGAGCTGGCACTTCATGGCCGATTGCATGATCAAGGTCGCGCATCCGCAGCCTGCCGGATCCGACAAGAGCACGCGCTGATGCGCAACAGGCTGTGCCTGACCGTGCGAACGGGAATGCAGGAACGTTTGCGTTTCGCACCGCTCGCGATGTTCGCGGCAGCGCTGTTTTTGACCACCGACGCCTGCGCGCAGGTTCCTTTCACCTCGGCGCAGGGCGGCTATTCCATCTTGTTTCCCGCCGAGCCGCGGGAGACCGTGGAGACAAAGCCGGACGCCAAGATCTTCAGCTACATGGTTCGCCAAGGTGACACCGTGTACGGCAGCTCTCACGTCGAATACAATGCCGATCTCGATGTCGAGCAGGAGCTGCAGGCGAACGCCGTGAATTTCGCCGACGCAGTCAAGGCACCGGTGACATCGCGCCGCCGCACCCAGGTCGGCACGGCGTCCGGCGAGAAGCTGCCGGAGCTGGAGTTCACCTACGAAAGCGACAAGCTCGCCGGCAAGGGCGTCGTGATCATGTCCGGCCGACGCTCGATCCTGGTGACGGCGTTCGCGCTCAAGCCGAACGATCGCCGCGCCGCGATCGACCAGTTCCTGCAGTCCTTGAAGCTGGCGCGCTAGCAGCCGGCACAACCAGCGAAATCCCGCTGCGGGTGGACCGCCTGTGGTATGCAGTCCGGCACCCATTGCTCCGGAGCCTGCTCATGCCCGCAACCGCGCTCGATTCGGCGATCTTCCAGGACATCTTCAGCACGCAAGCCATGCGGCGCGTATTCTCGGACGAGACGAGGACGCGTTATTACGTCGAGATCGAGGCGGCGCTCGCACGCGTTCAGGCAAGGCTCGGGGTGATTCCCGAACGTGCCGCGCAGGAGATCGAGCGGCAATGCCGGCTCGAGAACATCGATTTCGCCAAGCTCAAGGCGCAGACCGAGCGGATCGGCTATCCCGTGCTCGGCGTGGTCCAGCAGATCGTGGCGCTGTGCGCCGACGGGCTCGGCGAATGGTGCCACTGGGGCGCGACCACGCAGGACATCACCGACACCGCGACGGTGCTGCAGATCCGCGACGCGCTCGATCTCGTCGAGGCCGACATGGCGGCGATCTCCCGCCTGCTCGCGGATCTCGCGGCCAGGTACCGCGACACGCCGATGGCGGGCCGCAGCAATCTCCAGCAGGCGGTGCCGATCACCTTCGGCTTCAAGGCCGCCTCGTTGCTAGCGGCGATGCAGCGGCATCGACAGCGGCTTGCCCAGCTGCGGCCGCGCGTCCTCGTCGGCGAGTTCGCGGGCGCCGCCGGCACGCTCGCTTCGCTCGGAGCGGAGGGGCTCAAAATCCAGGCCGCGCTGATGGACGAGCTCGGCCTCGAGCAGCCCGAGATCGCCTGGCACACCGTCCGTGACCGCATCGGTGAGGTCGGCTGCTTTTTGGCGCTCTTGACCGGCACGCTCGGCAAGCTTGCGACCGACGTGAAGCTTCTGATGCAGACCGAAGTGGCCGAAGTGTTCGAGCCCTTTCACGAAGGCCGCGGCTCGAGCAGCACCATGCCGCAAAAACGCAACCCGGTTTCCTGTCTCTACATCCACGCCACCACCGCGCTCGTCCGCCAGCAGGCGGCGGCGCTGCTGGAGGCCGCCGTGGCCGACCACGAGCGCTCGACCGGGCCGTGGGAGATCGAATGGATCGCCCTGCCGGAGATTTTTTTGCTCGCTTCGGGCGCGCTCGCCCAATCGCGCCGTCTGCTCGACGGCATCGAGATCGACACGGAGCGCATGCGCGCCAATCTTGAAATGACCAACGGGCTGATCGTGTCCGAAGCGGTCATGATGGGGCTCGGGCCGCATCTCGGCCGACAGCGCGCCCACGACCTCGTCTACGACGTTTGCCGGCGGGTGGCGGCGAGCGGGAAGCCTTTGCTGGAAGAGCTTGCGAAAAATCCGGAGATTTCCCGGCATTTGTCGAAATCGGAGTTGGCAAAGCTCACCGATCCCAAGAATTACCTCGGGCTCGCCGGCCCTATGATCGACCGCGTGCTGGCGCTCGAGAGCAAGCACGCCGGTCGGAAATAAGCCATTCGCCCCGAGCCCGCGGCTCATCTCCCGGGCCCAGTGCCGGATGCCGCCGGTAACGAACCCTTGAAATCCGCGGGCCCTTGTGTTCGTGCCCCTGTGACCTAGCTCACAGAGCGTTAGGAAAGCTTGGTGTATTCCTTACATCCGGCGGCGGATGGCCTCGGAGTTCCGGGCGCCAGAAACAAGGGTTGTGCTTCCCAGAGTATCCCCTGGTGAAGCGGTTTGGAGGCCAGGGAGTGGTGTCATGTCCGCGCACATTTGGCGCGACGGCCGGTTGTTGGGCTTCGACGGCGTAGAATGGCTGACGTGGTTGATCGCTGTGGCCATGATCGGTGTGCTGGCCCTTGCGGTGACCATCTAGGCTCCGGCTAATCCCCGCCGCCGCCGGTTCTGGCCCGCGTCCTACGGGGCCCCGGCGTCCCTGCTTCCTTCCAGCCCGGGATTCGCCCGACAACACGAGCCTCAGGGCGCCTTTTCGCGCTGATGCTGCCCCCGGCGCTGTCCCGCAAAGCCCGACCCCGCCGCCTGCGGCTCCCATCGGCCGTCGCAACGGCCATCTGGTCAGTCTCCAGGCGAAATGCCAAAAAGGCCCTGGGCGAACGCCGGGAGGGCCAAAAATTGACCGACGGATCGAAAGAGCCGCGGGTAGCGGTGCACGACGCCGAGGAGCAACGCACCCCCCTGGGGATCATCGCCGCGAATGGCCGCGCCTGGGCCGTGATCTGGCCCGGCATGGGCGCGAGATGCCGGTCGCTGCATCGGGTGACCCTGGCGCCCGGCGGCGCCAGCGTGCCCCTGCGGCATTCCGGCGAGGCGGTGTACTACGCCATGGCCGGCCGTGGCGCCGTGAACGACGCAGCCGGTACGGCGCATCCGCTCATCGAGGGCTCGATGGTGCACGTCGCGCCGTTCGGCGAGTATCGTTTCGCGGCGAGCGAGCTCGGGCTCGACCTGATCGGAGGGCCCTGCCCGGCCGATCCCGCCCTTTATGATGGCGCTGCCCGGCCCAACGCGGCGGTCAAACCAAGCGAGACCGGCCTCGTCCGGATCTTCCATCGCGACGACCCGGGCGTGCAGGTGCCGCTGATCTCTCGCGACGCGCGGCTGATCGTGTGGCTCGGGGTCGGAGCCAAGACCGCGAACATGAATTTCGTGCGGCTCGAACCGGGCGAGGCCAATGTGCCCCACATCCATCCGGAATCCGAGGACACGATCTACATCCTGCAGGGACGAGGCACAGTGGTCGATTTCGATCATGACTTGCGCCTGCGCTTCGAGACCGGCCAAGTCATCCACGTGCCGATCGGCATCAAGCACGCGGTCTACGCGGACCGCGGCAATGCCGTGGTGAGCGTCGGTGGCCCCGCGCCGGCGGATCGCCATATGCTGCGCGCCGCCGGCTTGCTTACCTGAGCCGCGGGCGTTCCCGGTGCGAACATCGACCGCGTCCCTGCCGCATCCGCGCCCCGAGGACTTCATGAAGATCGTCGACCTCTCTCACGCAATGAACGTCCACACGCCCGGCTGGGTCGGCTACGCCGGCAACAAGCTCTATTACGCGCAGAATCTGCAGACCCAGATGATCGTCGCACAGCGTATCGAGACCGCGCTGCACGTCGGCACGCATTTCGACGGCGCGATGCACGCAACCGATGGGCGCCGCGGCGACATGGCCTCGCTGCCGCTCGACTATCTGATGAACCGCGGCGTTGTGGTCGACATTTCCGACAAAGTAACGGATTGGTCGGTCATCACCCCTCAGATGATCGAATCCAGCGGCGCCGAGATTCGCGATGGCGACATCTTGATCCTGCACACCGGCTGGCACCGCTATTACGAGGGGCAGAAGCAGCAGGACCTCGTGCGCTATTTCTGCTTTCACCCCGGACCGAACCTCGCCACGATGCACTGGATGCTGGGCAAGAAAATCAAATGGTTCGCCATGGACACCGGGTCCTGCGACCATCCGATGAACACCTCGATCCGGAACATGCGGCCCGACATCGCCGCGCAGTTCGCGCGCCAGTACGGCAAATCCCCGCAGGAATTTTTCGGCAGCTTCGAATATTCGCACAAGCTTTCCGGCCGCAAAGTGACGGCAGACATGTTCCCGTTTCACAATTGGGCGTTCCAGGAAGGCCTGCTGCACGCCGAGAACCTCGGCGGCGACATCGAGCTGGTGCTCGGCCAACGCTGCGTGATCGGCGCCTTCCCCTGGCGCTACGAGGGGCTGGAAAGTTGCCCCTGCCGCATCGTCGCCTTTCTCGATTCAGGCGACAAGACAATCGAGGCGGTCGGAGCCGCGGCCAGAGCCACCATGACCTGATCCGGAACGGGAGGAAAGCAATGGACCTTCAGCTCAACGGCAAGACCGCGCTCGTGACCGGCGGCAGCGAGGGCATCGGCAAGGGCATCGCTCGCGCGCTGGCGCGCGAGGGGGTCGACGTCGCGATCTGCGCGCGTCGCAAGGACAAGCTCGAGGCGGCCGCCGCCGAGATCGCAAAAGAAACCGGCCGCAGGATCATCGCGATTCCCGCCGATCTGACCAAGGATGCCGATGCCAGGAATTTCGTCGAGCAGGGCCAGCGGGCGCTGCATCGGGTCGACATCATGGTCAACAACGCGGGCTCGGCGCCTGGCGGGATCATCGAGCATCTTTCCGAGGCGGATTGGGCCCAGGCGCTGCAGCTCAAGTTCATGGGCTACGTCCGCTGCCTGCGCTACGTGCTGCCGATTATGGTGCGCCAGGGGGGTGGTCGCGTCGTCAATCTCATCGGCAACGACGGCGTGAAGCATTCCTATTGGGAGATCGCACCGGGCGCCGCCAATGCCGCCGGGCAGAACCTGACGATGTCCCTCGCCGGCCAATACGGCAAGCACAACATCAGCCTGTGCGCGGTCAACCCGGGCCCGGTGCGCACCGAGCGCTGGGCCGGGCTCGTCGCCGCGATGTCGCGCGACATGAAGCTCTCCCATGAGGAAGCCGACAAGCTGGCGCCCGCGTCGATCCCGATGGGCCGCATCGCCGAAGTCGAAGAGGTCGCGAACCTCGTCGCAATGCTGGCCTCGCCGCTGATGCATTTTGTCAACGGCACCATGATCGAGATCGATGGCGGCCAGCAGAAGCCGCTGATGGACCGAATGCGCGACCGATGATAACGGTTCTCCGTCGCTGGTTTGTGCCGTCAGACCAGCTGGAAGAGTTCAGACAGAGATGGCGAGCTGAAATCGTCCCGGAGATTCGTCGTCAACCCGGCTGTGTCCGCGTGGAGATGTATGAATCCAGCATCCGGGAACATTGGGTGACCGCGATCAGCTGGGATAGCGAAGAGTCAAGATTGAAAGCGTTGGAAAAGCTCTCTCATCTTCAAGAGGCGTTTGCTGAACACGAGCGATTCGAGCCTGAAATCCTAACCCTGCGATTTCCTCCGTCCTGAGAATAAGAGCATGGCGAGGCCCTAGCAACATGCTATTCAGGCGTGAAGCTTACCCGCTCCCCCTTTCTTTTCCGCAAGAGGGGTCGGCGTACCGGCGCGATTTGTGAACACGATAGCATCAATGTGCTGATGCTCGAGTGGCAGCTCGCTTGACAAGCCGCTGGCCGGCAAAGATGATTTCCATTCAAATGAAGCTGCGGCGCGAGCCTGCTTTCGACACGAAGCCGCCGCGGGCGATTCCAGCCAAAGTTCGGAGTCAGATCATGAAAATGGATCGCGTCCTGTTCGCAGCGCTTGCCGGCGCGCTTTTCGCCGGCTCGTTCGATCCGGCTTCGGCCCAACAGAGCATCCGGATCGGCGAGCTCAACAGCTACAAGGCCCAGCCGGCATTCTTGGAGCCCTACAAGAAGGGTCTCGATCTTGCAGTGGAAGAGATCAACGCCGCTGGCGGCGTGCTCGGCAAAAAACTGGAGCTCGTCTCGCGCGACGACGGCGGCAATCCCGGCGACGCGGTCCGCGTCGCGGAGGAACTCGTCACCCGTGAAGGCCTCAACGTGCTCGCCGGTACGTTCCTGTCCAACGTCGGGCTTGCGGTCACCGAATTCGCCGGCAAGAACAAAGTGTTTTTTCTCGCCGCCGAGCCGCTGACCGACAAGATAACCTGGCAGAACGGCAACCCATACACGTTCCGCCTGCGTTCCTCGACCTACATGCAGGTCGCGATGCTGATGCCCGATATCGTCGGCGCCAAGAAGAAGCGCTGGGCGCTGGTCTATCCGAATTTCGAATACGGACAAGCCTCGGCGGCGGCCTTCAAGGAGCTGCTGAAATCCAAGCAGCCCGACGTCGAGTTCGTGACCGAGCAGGCGCCCCCCCTCGGTAAGGTCGACGCCGGCGCTGTCGTGCAGGCAATCGACGATGCCAAGCCCGATGGAATCTTCAACGTGTTGTTCGGCGCAGACCTCGCCAAGTTCGTGCGTGAAGGCAACACGCGCGGCGTATTCAAGGACCGCTTCGTCGCCAGCCTGCTCTCGGGCGAGCCGGAATATCTCGACCCGCTCAAGGACGAGGCGCCGCTCGACTGGGTCGTGACCGGCTATCCCTGGTACGCGATCACGACGCCCGAGCACAAAGCGTTTCTTTCGGCCTATCAGAAGCGGTTTAACGATTATCCGCGGCTCGGTTCGGTGGTCGGCTACGTCACCATCAAGTCGCTCGCCGCCGGCATTGCCAAGGCGGGTTCGAGCGACACCGACAAGCTGATTGCGGCATTCAGCGGGCTCGAGGTCGACGGGCCGTTCGGTCCGTTCTCCTATCGCGCGATCGATCATCAGGCCACGATGGGCGCCTATGTCGGCAAGACTGCGGTGAAGGACGGCAAGCCTATCATGGTGGATTTCAAATACGTGGACGGCGGCGCCGTGTTGCCCTCGGATGCCGAGGTCAAGAAGCTGCGGCCGGGCTCGGCCTCGCACTGAGGCCCGCACGGCGTCCGGACGCATTCCCGTCCGAGCGGAGACGTATGCTCGCGAACCTGCTTGAGGAGGGGAAATTTAGCCGCGGACCACGAGTTGCCCCCTCCCCATCCTTCCCCCGCGAGCGAGGGAAGGAGGCGTTTGCCTCGCGCATCCGATGAGCTTCAGCGGTCTTCTGTTTCAGGCGCTCGACGGACTCGCCGCCGCCTCGGGTCTGTTTTTCGTCGCCGCCGGGCTCTCGCTGATCTTCGGCGTCACGCGCATCATCAATATTGCGCATGGATCGCTGTTCATGCTCGGCACCTATGTGGCGGCGACGCTCGCCAGCGCGGTTGGCGGCGCGCTCGGGTTCTGGGGCGGCATTCTCGCAACCGCAATCCTGATCGGACTGATCGGCGCCTTGATCGAAGTCGTCCTGCTGCGCCGGATCTATCGCGCGCCGGAGCTGTTCCAGCTGCTTGCGACCTTTGCGCTGGTGCTGGTCATCAACGACGCCACGCTGTGGATCTGGGGTCCGGAGGACGTGCTCGGGCCGCGGGCGCCCGGGTTGCGCGGCGCGGTGGAAATCCTCGGCCGATATCTGCCGACCTACGATCTGTTCCTGATCGCGGCCGGCCCGCTCGTGCTGATCGCACTGCATTTCGTGCTGACCCGCAGTCGGTTCGGCCGGCTCATTCGCGCCGCCACCCAGGACCGGGAGATGTTGGGCGCTCTCGGCGTCAATCAAGCCATGCTGTTCACCAGCGTGTTCGCATTGGGCTCGCTGCTCTCGGGGCTCGGCGGCGCGCTGCAGGTCGCGCGCGAGCCCGCCAATTTGCTGATGGATCTCACCGTCATCAGCGATGCCTTCGTGGTGGTGGTTGTCGGCGGCATGGGCTCCATTCCTGGGGCCTATTTGGCTGCCGTCGTGATCGCCGAGGTCAAGGCGTTGTGCATCAGCATCGGCGCGGTGACGATTGCGGGCGTTGCGGTCAACGTCTCCAAGCTCACGCTGGTGGCCGAGTTTCTGGTCATGGCCGTGGTTTTGATCGCGCGGCCCTACGGCCTGCTCGGACGCGCGCAGAGCATCGTGCGGGCGCTCGCCGAGCCGGAAGATCCATTGCGCCCGGCTGGCCCGGCTTTGAAACTGCTGGGAGCCGCGGCCGTGCTCGGCCTGATCCTGCTGCCGTTTCTGGCGCGCAGCTCACCCTACGCGCTCGTGCTCGGCATCGACGTGCTCATTGCGGTGCTCTTCGCCGCGAGCCTGCATTTCATCATGGGCCCCGGCGGCATGCATTCGTTCGGCCATGCCGCCTATTTCGGCCTCGGCGCCTATGCTGCCGCGCTGCTGGTCAAATGGTTCGCGCTCTCCATGCCGCTGGCGCTCATCGCCGCGCCGGTCGTGGCTCTGTTCGGCGCCGCGCTGTTCGGCTGGTTCGCGGTCCGCTTGTCGGGCGTTTATCTCGCCATGCTGACCTTGGCGTTTGCCCAGATCGTCTGGTCGATCGTGTTCCAATGGAGCGAAGTCACTGGCGGCTCGAACGGCATTCTCGGCATCTGGCCGACCCCGCCGTTCGATAATCGCGCCGCGCTGTTTTGGCTGACCGCGGCCCTGGCGGTCCTCGGGGTGCTGCTGTTGCGAAAATTCCTGTTCGCGCCGTTCGGCTATGCCATGCGCGCCGGGCGGGATTCGCCGCTGCGTGCCGAGGCGATCGGCATTGATGTCAAACGCGTGCACTGGATCGGTTTTTCCATTGCGGGCGCGGTCTGCGGCATCGCCGGCGGCGTGTTCGCCTTCGCCAAGGGATCGATCTCGCCGGAGACGATCGATGTCTCCCGCTCGATCAATGGCCTGGTCATGGTTCTGCTCGGCGGCATCCAGACGCTCACCGGCCCGATCGTCGGTGCTTCGGTGTTCGCCATGCTCCAAGACACCATCATGCGCCAGACCGAATATTGGCGCGCGCTCCTGGGCGGCATCATTCTGCTGCTCGTGCTCGTCTTTCCGGCCGGCATTGTCGGCGGGCTTGCCAAGCTTGGCGCCGCCTGGCGGAGACGGCCATGAGCGTGCTCTCGATCTTCTCCTTGTCGAAATCCTTCGGGGCCTTGCGCGCCGTGAACGACGTCAGCTTTTCGGTCGCCGAAGGCGAGTTTTTAGCCCTGATCGGTCCGAACGGCGCCGGCAAATCGACCTGCTTCAATATGATCAATGGGCAGCTCAGGCCCAACGCCGGCGAGATTGTCTTTGCGGGCCGCAACATCGCCGGCCTGCCGCCGCGCGCGATCTTTCGCCTCGGGGTAGGCCGCACCTTTCAGATCGCGGCGACGTTCGGCTCCATGACCGCGATCGAGAACGTGCAGACGGCGCTGATCTCGCATGCCGGCGAGACTTACCGTTTCTGGCGTCCCGCCATGGTGCGGCACCGGGAGCGCGCGCTGGCGTTGCTCGACCAGGTCGGCATGCGCGACGCCGCTTTGCGCGCTAGCCGCGAGCTCGCCTACGGCGACAGCAAGCGCCTGGAGTTCGCGATTGCGCTCGCCAACGAGCCGCGGCTCTTGCTCATGGACGAGCCGACCGCCGGCATGGCACCGCGGGAACGCAATGAGCTGATTGCCCTGGTGAAGCGCCTCGTGGTCGAGCGGAAAATCTCGGTGCTGTTCACCGAGCATTCGATGGATGTCGTATTCGCCTTCGCCGACCGCATCATCGTGATGGCGCGCGGGCGGCTGATCGCCGACGGCGATGCGAAGGCGATCCGCGAGAATCCGCGCGTGCAGGAAGTCTATTTCGGCACCGGCAAGGCGTTCGAACCCAAGCCGCAGTCCGCCCGATGAGCCGAGAGGTCATGCTCGAGGTGGAGAATCTCAGCGCATGGTACGGCGCCGCGCGGATCCTCTACGACCTCACGCTTCAGGTGGAGCGCGGCGAAGTCGTCGCGCTCATGGGCCGCAACGGCGCCGGCAAATCGACGACCATGAAGGCCATTATGGGGCTGCTGGCGCGGCGGGACGGAGGCGTGCGCTTCAACGGCCGGGACATATCCCGGCTCGACGCGTACCGGATCGCTCGGCGCGGGCTCGGCTTCACCCCGGAGGACCGCCGGATTTTCTCGGACCTGACCGTAGTCGAGAACCTCGACGTCGGCCGCCAGGATCCGCGCAGCTTCGCCGACGGAACGCCGGCGCCGGCGTGGACGCCGGAAAAGCTGTTCGCGCTGTTTCCCAATCTCGCCGAGCGGCGCGATCATCTGGGCAGTCAGATGAGCGGCGGTGAGCAGCAGATGCTCACGGTTGCCCGCACGCTCATGGGCAATCCGCTGCTCGTGCTGCTCGACGAGCCCTCCGAGGGGGTGGCGCCGATTGTCGTGGAGCAGATGGCGAACACGATCGTCGAGCTCAAGGCCCAGGGGCTTTCCTTGCTGCTGTCGGAGCAGAATTTGCATTTCGCCGCGCTCGTCTCCGACCGGGTCTATTTGCTGGAAAAGGGCCATATCCGCTGGGAGGGCCGCATGGCGGATCTCCTCGACAATGCCGAGGTCCAGCGCTCGTTTCTCACGATGTGACCGTCGGCGTTCCCCGGACGCGGCGCAGCGCGCAGCGTTGCATTGCAGATCCGGGGTCGATGCATTTTCTTTCAATGGGTTCTGCATGGGTCCCGGATTGGCAGCGCACCACTATCGTGCTACACTGGACCGGGGACACGAGCGCAGCCGCTCCCGCAGGATCTTGCGCAATCTCTGCGGCGTGATGGGAAGCTCGGTAACGGCGCCGGAGATGCCGATCGCGTCGTCGATCGCGGCGGCGATCGCCGCGCCGACCGCATTGGCACCGCCTTCCCCGGCGCCCTTGAGACCCAGAAAATTGAGCGGGCTCGGCGCATCCTCGGTGATCATCACGTCGATCGGCGGAGCTTCGTGCGCGGTGGGAATGAGATAATCGGCGAACGTGACCGCGAGCGGCTCGCCGCACTCGTCATAGACGAACTCCTCGAACAGAGCGCCGCCGAGCCCCTGCACGGCGCCGCCGGCGAGCTGGCCATGGATCAGCATCGGGTTGACCGCCTTGCCGACATCGTAGGCGACGAAATAGCGCTCGACCTCCACCCCGCCGGTCTCTCCATCGACTCGCACCACCGCGATGTGAATGCCGTACGGATAGGTCATGTGATCGCTGCGGAAGGTGCCCTCCGTCGTCAATGGCGAGTAGCCGTCGCCCTGCGGGCGCGATGCGAGCGCGCGGGCGATGTCGCCGAGCTTGATCGAGGGCCCGGTCTTCGCGTCGGCGCGCACGATTTCGCCGTCGCGGATGTCTAGAGAAGATGCGGGCGCCTGCAGCAGCTCGGCTGCCGCCGTGATCGCTTTCTCGCGTAGCGCCGCTGCCGCGATCCGCGTGGCCTCACCGGTCATCACCGTCACGCGCGACGCAAACGCTCCGCTGCCCTGCGCGATGCGCTCGGTTTGTCCGTGGACGACGCGCACGCAGGCATAATCGACGCCGAGCGCATCGGCGCAGATTTGGGCGATCGCCGTCTCGACCCCCTGCCCGACCGAGGCTACGCCGGTTACCACTTCGACCGCGCCCGCTGCATCGACGGAGATTCTCACGGTGTCGGACGGCCCGAGCCCGCTTTTTTCGACGAACATCGCCACGCCCGCGCCGACCCGCTCGTCCGCGGCGCGCCGCTTGCGCAGTTCGTCCTGCAGCGCTTCCCAACCGACCCTAGCGAGCGCCTTCTCGAGCAGCCCGGCATAATCGCCGGAATCGAGCACCACGTCGGTGCCGAGCGTTCCGAGCACCCGCCGATACGGCATCTCGGTCTTGGCGATGAGGTTGCGGCGGCGCACTTCGATCCGATCAAATCCGGTCTTCGCCGCGATCGCATCGATGAGACGCTCGCGCGCGAACGTGCTCTCGAACCGGCCCGGCGCCCGATAGGTGCCGCCGGGCGTTTTGTTGGTGAGCCGGACGCGGCCGACCGCGCGGTATGCGGGAACGCGATAGGGGCCGGGCAGCATCGCGGCGGCGAGGTCTGGAACCGTCACCGCGTGGGTGCGCAGATAGGCACCTTGGTCGTGGAAGAACTCGTCGTCGATCGCCAGGATGCGTCCCTCCGCGTCGATCGCCGCTCGGACTCGATGCTGTTGCTGGCGCGAATGGTTCGTCGCGATCAGATGCTCGCGGCGGTCCTCGATCCATTTCACCGGCCGGCGGAATTTCAGCGCCGCCGCGCACGCCACCACGTCCTCGGGGTAAAGCTCGCCGCGGACGCCGAAGCCGCCACCGACATGGCCCTCATAGAGCTGCACCGAAGCGGGCGCGCGGCCGAGCATGCGGGCGATCTGGTCGCGGTTCCAGTGCGGCACCTTGGCGGCGCCATGGAGCTCCAGCACGTCGCGTGCCGCATCGTAGCGCGCGATGGCGCCGCGGGTCTCCATCGGCACGCCGGAATGGCGGCCGATCTTCAGGTCGAGCGCGACGATCGCATGCGCGGTGCGAAACGCCGTATCGACATCGCCGTAACCCTTGCGGATGACTGCCGCCTCGGTCGAATGGCCCGGCGCGAACTCGCGCGGCTCCTCGTCCGCGCCCAGCCGCACGGGCAGCTCCTCGGCTTCAACCGACACGAGTTCGGCGGCGTCCTCGGCGAGATAAGCATCCTCGGCAAATACCGCGGCGATGGGCTCACCAACATAGCGCACGAGCTCCACCGCCAGCACACTCTGCCGATACGATTCCAGCCCCTCGACGCGCGTCAGGCGAAAATCAATCGGCGGAATTTGTTGCACGTCTGCGGCGGTCCAGACCGCATGCACGCCGGGGACCGCACGCGCGCCAGCGATACCGATCGATCGAAGCTTGGCGTGGGCATAAGCCGAGCGTACCACCCGCATGTGCAGCTGATCCGGAAATGATACGTCCGCTGCGAACGTGCCTCGGCCGGTAACAAGCGGCAAATCCTCGAGTCGCTTGACCGAACGGCCGACAAAGGTTGGTTTCATCGGGACGGCAACTCGCGATTCGTCTCCCGGGCGCGGTGCAGTACGTCGTGCTGCACCGCAGACCCGGGACCCAGAACCGCAATTGTGGACCCCGGATCTGCGGCGCACTGCTCCGGGATTCCCGCGGAGCAGCGCCGCGGCGAATCCCTTCGCATTGCGCCGCGTCCGGGGAACGAGATCCCGTCCATCACTTCGCCCGCATTTCGGCTGCCGCCGCGCGCACCGCCTTGACGATATTCTGGTACCCGGTGCAGCGACACAGGTTCGAGGACAAGACTTCGATCAGGTCCGCATCGCCGATTTCGGGCTCGCGCTCGAGCACGCCAGCGGCGAGCATCAGAAATCCCGGAGTGCAAAAGCCGCACTGCAGGCCGTGGTGCTCCATGAACGCCCGCTGCAGCGGATGCAGCGCATCGCCTTGGGCGAGTCCCTCGACCGTGCGGATCTCCTTGCGGTCGGCCTGAACGGCGAACATCAGGCACGATCGCACCGGCTCGCCGCCGATGAGCACCGTGCAGGCGCCGCATACCCCGTGCTCGCAGCCGATGTGCGTCCCGGTCAGGCCGCAATCGTCGCGGATGGCGTCGACCAAAGTGCGCCGCGGCTCGACGCGAACGACATGCCTGCGCCCATTGATATCCAGCGTGATCTCGATCTTTTCCGTCATGCGTTCGCCTGGGCAGCGCGCAGTGCGGCGCGAATGCGCTGCGGCGTTGCGGGAATTTCGTCGATCGAGATTTTGAACGGAGCGAGCGCGTCATTGATCGCATTGATGATCGCGGCCGGCGCGCCGATCGCGCCGCCCTCGCCGAGCCCCTTGGCGCCGGTGATCGTCGCTTCGCTCAGGGTCTCGCGATGATGAACCTCGATCGGCGGGATTTCCCGAACCGTGGGCGGCAGGTAATCGGCGAGCGTCGTGGTGAGGATATTCCCGGTTTCGTCGTAGATGATCTCCTCCAGCAGCGCGTTGCCGATGCCCTGTGCGACACCACCATGAATCTGGCCGTCGACCACCATCGGATTGATCAGCCGGCCGGCGTCCTCTGCGACCACAAATTTCTCGATTCCGACCTGTCCGGTCTCGATATCGACTTCGACGATCGCCGCATGGCAGGCATTCGAAAATGTGCCCGGCGGATCGTAGGTCGCGGCCTCCATGATGCCCGGCTCGATCTCGCCGTCGAACCGATGGGCCTGGTGGTACGCGGCCCGCGCCAGCGCGGCGATCGGCAGCAGGCGATCGGTGCCGGCTACCTTTGCGTTCCCGGCTTCCAGAACGACGTCTTCCGGTGCCGCTTCCAACAGGTGGCTCGCGAGCTTGATCAGCTTGAGCCTAACCTTGCGGGCAGCAATCAGCGCCGCGCCGCCGGCGATCACCAGCGAGCGGCTCGCGAACGTGCCGAAGCCGTACGGCGTCCGGTCGGTATCGCCGTGAACGACGGCAATCTGCGCCGGCTCGATCGCGAGCTCGTCGGCGATGATCTGGGCGAGCGTGGTGCGAAGCCCCTGCCCGTGCGGGCTCGCGCCAATGCGCGCCTCGACGAAGCCCGACGGATCCATCGTCAGCTCGACTTTCTCCCAGCCGGGCGTGAGCTCCATCCCGCGCGCCGCAAAGGCCGGCGTGCCGTAGCCGGTGCGCTCCGAGAACGTGGCAAAGCCCAGTCCGAGAAACCGGCCCTGGGACCTCCCTTCATACTGGCGCGCACGAAAGGCGGCAACATCGAGCGTGGCAGCGGCGAGCTCCATCGTCTCTCGGTAGCTTGCTTCGTCGAGCACCAAGCCCGTTGCCGACGTGTAGGGAAAGCGATCGACCAAGTTGCGGCGGCGGATTTCCAGCGGATCGAGATCGAGCTCGGCCGCGGCGCGATCCATCAGCCGCTCCAGCGCGAGCGTGATCACAGGACGCGTTACACCGCGATAGGGTGCCATCGGACAGGTGTGGGTGAGCACGGCGCGCGCGACGCACGAATAGGCGCGAATGTCGTAGGGCCCCGGCAGCTCGGCTAGCCCCATGAGCGGCTCGACTGCGCACGTCGTCGGAAAACACGAATAGGCCCCGACGTTGGCAGTGACATCGGCCGCGAGCGCAACGAACTTGCCGGTTCGATCGAAACTGCCCTCGAGCCGGATTTGTTGGTCGCGGCTGTGGAACGACGCGATCAAATTCTCGCGCCGGTCCTCCCGCCACGCGACCGAGCTTTTGAGCTTGCGCGCGAGCCACACCAGAACAACGTACTCGGGCGGCAGCGACATCTTTTGCCCGAACCCGCCGCCGACGTCCGGCGCGATAACGCGCAGTTCGGATTCCGGCATGCCGATCAGATCGGCGATCACCGTGCGCATCAGATGCGGCGTCTGGGTCGAGCAGGTGAAGAAAATCCGGCCAGATGCGGCGTCGTACGTCGCATGGCCACCGCGCGCTTCGAGCGGCATGGCGTTCTGTCGCCGCGAGCGGACCTCGACCGAGAGCCGGCGGTACGCGGCCTTTCGCGCGGCGTGGAAATCCGGCGTGCTGTGCCGAGCCTCGATAATGACGTTGCCGCGAACGTTTTTGTGAACCAGCACAGCGCCTGCGGCAAGCGCGTCATCGATGCGGACCAAAGCCGCGCTCTCGGCGATCGCGACTTCGACGCAATCCGCCAGATCCTCCGCCTCCTCCTCGCTCGCGGCGATTACCGCCCCGATCGGCTCGCCGACGAAGCGAACGACCTCGGATGCCAGGATCGGCTGCTCGACCGGCACATAGCCGAACTTGTGGAGCATCGGCCGGATCGGTTTCACTGCGGCGAGATCCGCGGCCGTGATCAGGCTCGCGCCCTGCGGCGCCGTGATGCGCTCGATCGTTCCGGCAGCGACCGGGGAGCGCACGAACCGCACCCAATGCGCCGCGCTCAGATCTGCCGTGAAACGGCCTCGGCCGGTCACGAGCGCGGGATCCTCGACCCGGCGGATTGAGCGGCCGACCCAGGTCTCGCGCCGCTCCATGCGGTTCATGCCGCGGCGCGCTCCAGGGCGCGACGCGCAACCGCGCGGACGAGGTCGCGCCGGTACTCGGCGCCCGCCTGGATATCCTCGAGCGGATCGATCGCTTCGGCGGCAGCCTCCGCCGCCTCGCGAAAGATGCCGATCTCCGGCGGTTTTCCGGCGAGCACGGCTTCGGCTTCCGGAATGCGCCGCGGCGACGCCTCGACGCCGCCGAGCCCGAGGCGCGGGCCGGCGATGAGGCCGTCCTCCAGCCGAAACGTGGTGAGCGCCATGGCAAGGGCGTAATCGCCGGCGCGCCGGCTGAACTCGTAGAATCCCCAGCGCAGCTCGGGCGCGAGGACCGGCAGCCGCGCCTGCTCCAACAGCTCGTCCTCCTCGAGCGTGGTTGCCATCAGGCCTTGGAAAAAATCGATCGCCGCGATCCTTCGCGTGCCACGCGCACTCCGGGCGGCGATCTCACCGCCGAGCGTCGCCGCAACCAGGCACCACTCGGAGGCGGGATCGGCATGGGCGAGGCTGCCGCAAAACGTGCCGCGGGTCCGAATCGGATAATGCGCGATGTGCCGCACGACGTAGGCGAGCAGATCGCCGAGCGGCCCGGCCGTGACCGGCCGATGAAACGCCGCGTGACGCACGCACGCGCCGATCAAGAGCGTGTCGTTCTCGACTGCGAGCCGGTCGAGCCCGGCCACCAGGTTGATGTCGACGAGATGCGCCGGGCGGGCCAGACGAAACGCCATGGTCGGCACCAGACTTTGGCCGCCTGCGAGAACGCGGCCGTCCTCCGGCGCGACTTCGGCAAGGATCGCGACCGCTTGCTCCAGGGTTTTCGGCGCGTGATAGACGAACGGCGCGGGCTTCACTGGCCCCGGCTCCTTCAAGTTTGCAGGGATGCTAACGGCTTCCCCGCTCGGCGCAAAGCCCGGGAAACTTATGTAACGAAGACCGTAGAACGCTCAGGCGGCAAGGTCCGCCGAGATGATGCGCCTCACCCCGGCCTGCAGCATGTCGGTCCAGGCCTTCTCCAGCGAGCCCTGGGTGTCGATGCCGCGGCAGGCGTCCTCGACCACATAGGTCTCAAAGCCGCTGTTGCGCGCGTCGATCGCCGTCCAGGCGACGCAGAAGTCGGTGGCAAGGCCGGCCACGAACACTTTTTTGATGCCGCGCTGAGTGAGATAGCCGCCGAGTCCGGTCGGGGTCTTGTGGTCGGCCTCGAAGAACCCGGAATAGCTGTCCATGTCCTTGTGATAGCCCTTGCGGATGACGAGCTCGGCGTGGGGAACGGAAATGTCCTTCGAAATGTCCGCGCCGGACGTCCCTTGCACGCAATGGTCGGGCCACAGGATCTGGTCGCCATAGCCCAGCTTGATGACCTCGAATGGCTTCTTGCCCGGGTGGGTCGAGGCGAAGGAAATGTGGCCGGGCGTGTGCCAATCCTGGGTCATCACCACGTTGGTAAAATCCTTGGCCATGCGATTGATGACCGGAATCACCTGATCGCCTTCTTTCACGGCGAGGCTACCGCCCGGAAGGAAGCAGTTCTGCACATCGACGACGATCAGCACGCTCGCCTCGTCGATCGCGATTTTCTCCGCCGCGCGCGCCATGCTCAAAGATCCGAAGAAGCTCGTGCCGAAGCCGATGCTGACCAAGCCGCGGACAACCTGGCGTCGATTGCAGGTTACCATGGAGCTCCCCGAATTCCGATACCGCGGCAAGTCGCCGCGATGCCGCACAGGCGCGATTCTGTGCCCCCGAGACAGCCTCACGCAAGCGCGTTATGCGCCTCCGTTCCCGTGCAGCGCCTCCCATACCCGGCGCGGGATCGCCGGCATATCGATGCTGCGCGCGTTTCCTTTGGCGTTCAACGCGTCCACCACAGCATTGATCACCGCCGGCGGCGCGCCGACCGCGCCGGCTTCGCCTGCGCCCTTGATGCCGAGCGGGTTGGCCGCACACGGCACGTTGCGGGTCGAGAACGAGAAGAACGGCAGATTGTCGGCGCGCGGCATCGCGTAATCCTGGAACGAGCCCGACAGCAATTGCCCGCTGTCCTCGTCATAGACCGTGTGCTCCAGCAACGCCTGGCCGATCCCCTGCACCACCCCGCCGTGAACCTGGCCTTCGAGCATCATCGGATTGATCACCGCGCCGAAATCATCGACCACGGTGTAGCGCTCGATCTTCACTTCGCCGGTATCCGGATCGATCTCCACCTCGGCGATGTGGCAGCCGTTGGGGAAAGTCTCGGCTGTCGGGGTCCTGGTGTGAGTGGCGTCGAGCCCCGGCTCCACGCCGGGCGGCAGCTTCGATTTGTCGCGCGCCGCAGCCGCGACCGTGAACAGGTCGACGCGCCGGTCGGTGCCGACGATGCGGAACTCGCCTTCGCCAAACTCAATGTCGGCAGGCGAAGCCTCCAGCAGATTCCCGGCCAGCTGCCGGCCCTTCTCGATCACCTGTTTCGAGGCCTCGTGGAGTGCGGTGCCGGCGACGGGAAGCGCGCGCGAGCCGCCGGTGAGCCCGCGCGGCGTGCGGTCGGTATCGCCCATGATCACATCGATCTTGTCGGGGTGGACGCCCAGACGGTCGGCAACGAGCTGCTTGTACGACGTGATAAGGCCTGTGCCATATTCGACGTTGCCCATGACGAGCTCGATGCGGTGGTCCTTGAACTCGATCGAGGCCGTCTCCGGAAAGCCGCCGCCGCAGCGCTCGGTATAGGTCGCCATGCCGATGCCGCGCAGTTTCCCGCGTTTCCTGGCTTCGGCGCGCCTCGCCTTGAAGCCCGTCCAGTCGGCCTTTTCCATGCACAGATCCATGACCTGTTCGAACTCGCCGGAATCGAACGTGATCTGCGTAGCCGAAGTGTAGGGCATCGCCGATGGCGGGATGAAATTGCGCCGCCGGATCTCGTCGGGCGCGAGGCCGAGATCGCGCGCGGCGGCATCGACCAGCCGCTCCACGAGGTAGGACGCCTCCGGACGTCCGGCGCCGCGATAGGCGCACACCGGCACCGTGTTGGTGCATACGCCCTTCACGTTCACGGCGATCGCCGCCGTCTTGTAGAGGCCGGCAACCAGATCGGTCGAGCGCGTCGGAATGAACGCGCCAAGCGGCGAGAGATACGCGCCGAGATTGGCGATGACCGAGACCCGCAGGCCGAGAAAATGCCCGCGCCGATCCATGGCGAGCTCGGCGCGCGAGAAATGATCGCGCCCCTGGTTGTCGCTGATGAAACCCTCCGAGCGGTCCGGCTGCCATTTCACCGGACGCTTGAGCTTGCGCGCAGCCCAGACTACGAGCGCATGCTCGGGATAGACGAAGGCCTTCATGCCGAAGCCGCCGCCGACGTGGGGCGTAATGGTGCGCAATTTAGCTTGTGGCACCTTCAGGACGGCGTCGGCGAGCGTGTCGCGGACGAAGGACGCGCCCTGCGAGCCGGTGTAGAGGGTCGCGCGATCGGTCTCGGGGTCGTAGTCGCCGATGGCGTTGCGCGGCTCCATCGAGTTCGCCACCACGCGGTTGTTGACGACTTCGATCGTGGTGACGCGCGCAGCGCCGGCAAAGGCGGCTTCGGTCGCCGCGAAATCGCAGCGGTCGTTGTCCCAGTCGAACACGATGTTCCGGGGGATGTGGTCGAACAGCTGCGGCGCGCCGGGCTCGATCGCCGCCCGCGCGTCGACCACGGCCGGCAGCGCCTCATATTCGACCTCGATCGCCTCGGCGGCGTCGCGGGCCTGATGCAGCTTCTCGGCCACCACGAGCGCCACCGGCTGTCCCGCATGGCGAACCTTGCCGATCGCGAGCACCGGCCGCGGCGTGTCGTGGCGCGGGGTGCCGTCACGGTTCGTCAGCGGCGAGACGCAGGGCACGTCGCCAAGACCGTCGGCCGTCACATCCTCGCCGGTGAGCAGGAGCAGCACGCCCGGCATGCCGCGGGCTCGTGTTGCGTCTATCCGTGCGATGCGCGCGTGCGCCGCCGGAGAGCGAAGCACATGGGCATGCACCATGCCCGGCAAAACGATATCGTCGGTATAGCGGCCCCTGCCGGTGATGAGCCGAAGATCTTCGAACCGCCGCAACGGCTGGCCGACCGCGAATTTCATGTCGCCTCCACGTCCTGTTGATCTCTGCAGGGCGGCTCGCGTGCTTTCCCTCCCCTAAAGGGAGGGTCGCCGCCGAAGGCGGCGGGGTGGGGTGACTCCCTTTCGCCCCACCCGGCTCGCGTCTTGCGACGCGCGCCGGCCTCCCCTCCGGGGAGGCGAAGAGCGGCTCCCGCGCGAAACAGCGGCGCAGCTTGCGACATCGCCGCATCGGTATCAAGCTGGCGGGCTGAGCTCTGCATCAGAAAGGATCGTGCCATGCGTCTTGCGGGGAAAGTCGCGCTGGTGACCGGGGGCGCCTCCGGTTTCGGGACCGGGATCGCGCGCACCTTTGCGCGCGAGGGCGCCAAGGTCGCGATCCTCGATCTCAACGGTCCGGGCGCCAAGGAGGTTGCATCCTCGATCGGGCCGAATGCGATGGCGATTGCGGGCGACGTTACGGCCGCGCGCGACGTCGCTGCGGCGGTCGAGAACACGGTCACGGCGTATCAGCGGCTCGATATCGTGGTCAACAACGCCGGCTGGACGCATCGCAACCAGCCGATGCTCGACGTCTCCGAAGCCGAGTTCGATCGCGTGTTTGCCGTCAACGTCAAATCGATCTTCCACATGGCGCACGCCGCCATCCCGGTGATGCGACGTCAGGGCGGTGGCACCATCATCAACATCGGCTCGACCGCCGGCATCCGTCCGCGGCCGGGGCTTACTTGGTACAATGCCACCAAGGGCGCCGTAAACTTGATGTCGCGCTCGATGGCGGTCGAGCTCGCGCCCGATAAGATTCGCGTCAACTGCGTGGCACCGGTGGCCGGCGAGACGGGGCTGCTCGCGGCCTTCATGGGCGGGGAGGACACGCCGGAGATGCGGGCGAAATTCATTGCCACGATTCCGTTGGGAAGGCTGTCGCGGCCCGACGACGTCGCCCACGCCTGCCTCTATCTCGCCTCCGACGAGGCCAGTCTCATCACCGGCGTGGTGCTGGAGGTCGACGGCGGGCGGACGATTTGAAACCGGTCTTCCGGAATGATGCCGATGCCGCGCGTTTTCCTACTCCGCCGCCACCCGGTAGGCGCGCGCGTAGCGCAGCAGCGCGTCGTCCTCGACCGGCTCGATCGGCGTGAAATCCCGATGCGCGATCCATTCCGGGCGGGTGAACTTGGTGATGTGGTTGGAGACCGCGCACAGCGTCAAATACACGATCTTGCGCGGATAAGGCGTGATGTTCGGCGGCGAGGCGTGCACCAGGTTACCGTGGAACATCAGCACCGAGCCGGGCTTGCCGGTCGGCGCGACGATGCCGCCCTCCTGCGCGAGTCGCGTCACCGTCTCCTTGTCGAGCGTCCATAGCGGGTAGGAAGTCGTCTGCTTGTCGTGCCCGGCCTGCAGCGTGCCGTGCTTGTGGCTCTTGGAGATGAACATCAGCGGGCCGTTGATAGCCATGACCTCGTCGAGGAACACCGCGATGTTCATGGCGCGGGGCTGCGGCATGCCGTCATCACGCGCCCAGGTGCCGTAGTCCTGGTGCCATTGCCACACCTCGCCCTCGAACGCCGCCTTGGCGTTGATCTTGAACTGGTGCATGTAGAGCTGTTCGCCGAACAGCTGCTCGACCGGCTTCACCAGGCGCGGATGCGCGCCCAGAATGCGGAAAGCCTCGTTGTAGGTGTGGGCGGCGAACGCGGTGCGCGGCGCGCCGGAACTCTCGCGCCACACCTCCTTGCGCTCGGTCTTGTAGATTTTCTCGGCTTCGGCACGCAGGACCGCCATTTCCTCGTCGGAAAAACAGTCCGGCAGAAACAGATAGCCTTGCTCGTCGAATTCCTTCAACTGGCGCGACGACAGTTCCATCGTTCGCTCTCCTTGCATCGGCGGCAATTCTCTCGAGCCGCCATCGGCGTTTCCTGCACCCAATATATACTCGCGCTCGGTCCCAGGGAACGCCCCATCGTGCCCATGGCCCGATGAGGCTGGATGTTCCTCACGTGACCGGCAGGCCGAGATGGGCGCGGAAGCGGTTCTTCAGGAACACGGCATCGCGCGGCGGCAGCGAGCGCGGCGGATTTTCCGCCTTTACCTTCATCACGAACAGGCGCGGTCCCTCGGCCGGGCGATGCAGCTTCTCTCGCAGGTTCCTGACCGCGGCCATGTCGGCCGCCACGCCGATGTCCGTGAAGCCGCAGGCCGAAGCCACCGCGGCGAGATCGAGCCCACAGCCGGTGTGGCTCCTCTGCATCCCGGTTTCGCCAAAATGCCCATTGTCGATCACCACGATCGACAGATTCTTCGGGCGCGCCACGGCGATCGTCGCAAGCCCGCCCAAGCCCATCAGCTGCTCGCCGTCCCCGGTGATCGCCAGAATATTTCGATCCGGCCGGGCCTGGGCGAGCCCGAGGCCGATCAGGGCCGCGCTGCCCATGGCGCCCCAGAGATAATAATTGGCGTCGCTGTCGCCCGCCGCGTGAACGTCGTAGGTCGGGGATCCGAGCCCGGAGACGACCAAAAGCTCGCCGCGATCTTTCAACAGCGCTGCCACTGCCGCGCGCCGATCGAGAGCCATGCCGCCCCTCACCAGATTTTCCTGCCCAGCATGCGCTGGGAAATCAGCACCGCGATCTGCTGCTCCGCCTCATAGGCGAGCGCCGCCGCCGAGCCGGCGGTCTCGACGAGGTCCTCGGCCGTCTCCACGCGCTCTGTGCGCACCCCGATCGCGTTCAACGCCGGCTCAGCGGCGCGGCCCATCGGCACCTGCCAGGGATTGAACTCGGCCCATTCGCCGCGCATCGTCACCAGCATCAGCAGCGGAAATCGCGCGATCGTCATCAGCGAGAGCATATTGATGCAATTGCCGACCCCGCTCGATTGCAGCAGCAGCACGCTGCGTTTTCCGCCGAGCCAGGCGCCCGCCGCGATCGCGACGCCCTCCTCCTCGCTGGTCAGGACATTCGAGACCACGTCCGGATCGACCGCGAAGAGCTCGATCAGCGATGCATGTCCAGCGTCCGGAACGTGGCTGACGTGGGTCACGCCCGCGGATTTCAGCACGCGGTGGACATCCACCGCCCAAGGTTGCTTGAGGTCCGTTTTGGCGCCCGTCGCTATGGTTCGCATTCGTGGCCGTTCCTCTTGCATATCGCTCGCCGTGCTACATCGCATGCGCGAGTTGGTAGGCCGGCCAGACCGCAGGTGCGGCGCGCGCATAGGGATTGGGCCTCGCGATCTCGGCGCCGAGTCGCGCGGCCGCATGCCAGGGCCAGCGCGGATCGTCGATCGCGGCGCGCGCAATCGCGATCATGTCGGCATGATTGCCGGCGATCACCTCCTCGGCCTGTGCAGGGTCGGCAATCATGCCCACCGTGCGCACCTTCAGGCCGCAGGCTTTCTTGATGGCTTGCGCAAGCGGCACTTGATAGCCCGGACCGATCGGTATCTTTGCCGTGCCCAAAAGGCCGCCACTGCTCACACAAACGTAGCCGAAGCCCAGCGCTTCGAGATCGCGGGCGAGCGCTGCGGCATCGGCGACGTCCCACCCGCCTTCGACCCAATCGGTGCCGGTGATTCTCGCGCCGATCACGCGCGAGGCCGGAACCATCTCGCGGACCGCGCGCGCGACCTCGGCCGCAAATTTCAAGCGCTGCGTTCCATAGGCATCGACGCGCCGGTTGCTCAGCGGCGACAGGAATTGATGCAGCAGATAGCCGTGCGCCATGTGCAGCTCGACAATGTCGAAACCCGCGGCCATGGCGCGGCGCGCCGCCGCGGCGAATTCGTCGACAAGCCTCCGTATCTCCTCGGCCGATAATTCCTCGGGAACGGGCCACTCGGCATCGAACGGAAGCTTCGAAGGCGCGACGGTCAGCCAGGGATCCTCGCCCGGCCCGAGCGGCTTGCCGCCTTCCCACGGCCTGCGCGCCGAGCCCTTGCGGCCGGCGTGTGCGAGCTGAATGCCAAGCAACGTGCCTTTGGGAGCGACCGTGCGCATCGCCGCCAGGATGCGGGCGACCGCTGCCTGATGCGCATCGGACCATAGCCCGAGACAGCCGTGAGTGATGCGGCCTCTCGGCTCGACCGCGGTCGCCTCCAGCATCACCACGCCCGCGCCCGACATCGCGAGCGTCATGGCATTCTGCAGATGCCATTCCGTCGGCAGCCCGTCGACCGCGGAATATTGGCACATCGGCGAGATCGCAATGCGGTTCGGCACAATGAGCGGCCCGATCTCGATCGGGGTGAAAAGCAAAGCCATGGATTCCTTCCTTCGTGACGGGCCCGTTTGAAGCCCATGCTCGGCTGGAGCGCAAGGCACGCCATCCGGAAACCCGATGGTCATGCGCTCACTCTTGTTTCAATGCTTCGTCGTCCAGTGGCCCGAGCGAAGCGCGGAAACCCGGCACCACAACCGCCGGCCGTGCCATATTTTGCGGATCGATGTGCTCGGTTTCCGGGGTTCGCGCTGGAGCCTTGCCCGGACCGCTTCCGGGGGCGCGCCCCGGATGACGGCTCACTGCAAAGGAATCGACGAGACGTGATCCTTGAATGCCGGACGCTCCGCGATCACCGCATACCAGCGCTCGAAATGTTCGAGCTTCGGCCGCTGCGGCACCAGCTGCCGGAACCGATAGGCCATGATGCCGACCGGAATATCGCCCATCGAGAATGCCGCGCCGGCGACGAAGGGCTGCTTCGCGAGCGTGGTGTCGAGAATCTGCATTGCATCGGTGGTCTTCGTCTGCGAGGCGGCGATCGCCGCCTGGTCGCGCTGCTCCGGCGGCGTGCGAATCAGGCCCCAGAACGCGCCGGAAATGGCGAGGCCGAGCACGGTGAGCTGCCAGTCCATCCACTGGCTGGCGAGCGCGCGCGACTTCCAGTCGGCGGGCTCGAGCTTGCTGACACCATAGCGCGCGGCAAGATAGCGGACGATGGTATTGGATTCCCAGACCGTAAGATCGCCGTCCTGCAACGTGGGCACCAGCCCGTTGGGATTCATGGCAAGATAGTGCGGCTCCTTGTTGCCGCCGAATTTTCCGCCGATGTCGACGCGCTCGTGCTTGAGCCCGAGCTCGCCGACCGCCCACATCACCTTCTGAACGTTCGACGAGGTATTGCGCCCCCAAATTTTCAGCATGGAATCCTCCCGATTTTCTGGATGAAGCCGTGCGGTCCGATGCGAGAAGCCGGCTTGCGCATCGCGCCCGCGCCGTTCGAACGCAGCTAATCCGATTGCGCCATCGATTGGATGCGGCGCTCCTCGATGCCGACCTGACGCGCCGTGGCCACGATCGAGGCCCAGATATCATCGGTCAGCGGCACACCGCTCGCAAGCCGCTCCGCCCGCATGCGCTGCTCGGGCTCGCCGGGCGTGAGCACTTCGCCGCCGCGTTGCACGGGGCGCGAGCTCTTCACCGCGGCGATGTAGCGCGCGACCTCGCCGGCAAACGCTGCTTCCGGATCCACGCGCTCGGGATCGATGTAGAACGACAGCATGCCGTTCGCGAATGGCCGCCCCTCCTGCGTTGCACCGGTGCCGCTGAGCGCGCCGCCGAGCAGCTCGCAGATCAACGCCAGCCCAGATCCCTTGTGTTCGCCGAAGGCGCGGATCGCGCCTTTGCCCTTGCTGTAGTCGCGCGGACCCCCGCCCGGCTCGTAATCGCCATACAGCAGATGCGGATCGCCGCTCACGGAACCATCGGGACCGACCAGCGCGTCGGCCGGCAGGTTTTTGCCGCCCCGGCTTGCAACCAGCACCTTGCCTTCGGCGACGACGGAAGTCGCGAAATCGAGAATGACAGGCTCGGCATCGACGCGCGGAATGCCGACACAGAACGGCGCGGTCGAGAACCGGCGCTCGACGCCGCCGAACGGCGCGACCAGCACGCTTCCGGCCGCATTGACGAAATGAATCGAGATGAGCCCCACCTCCGCCGCCAGGGCCGCCCAATCGCCAACGCGTCCGATGTGGCCGGCATTACGCAGCACAATTGCGGAAAGTCCGTGCGGCCGGCATTTGTCGATGCCGAGCTCGACCGCCTGCGGTGCCACCGTCTGGCCGAATCCATAGCGGCCGTCGACCACTGCCAGGACCGGCGTATCGATGAGAATCGCGATCTTCCGGTCAGCAATCACGCGCCCTTCGGATTTCATCTGCACGTACCGCGGGACCCGCACCACGCCGTGGCTGTCGTGCCCGGTAAGATTGGCGGCGACCAGATATTTGGCGATGCGGCGCCCCTCCTCGACCGGGCAGCCGGATTTGATGAAAATCTCGCCGATGAATTCCTGGAGCACGTTCGCTTGCACCGTGACCATCGATTTCGATCCGTGTTGAGATTGCAAATTTCGAAGCGTATTCGCGCCTGCATTCCTGTAGTACGAAAGAATTGCAGCCAAGTGCAATTCTCGTCCTGGGCCGCCGGCGCGGTCGAACTCCCCGGCTCCGAAATGGTTTCCCTTTCGCGGTCACATTGGTAGCTTTGCGATGCCGTAAAGCAGAAGCCTTCCACATTCGGTCGCGCAGGCGAAGGAAATCGCGGCGAGCCCTCTGCGGCTGGCCGCAAATGAGCCGAGGCGAGATAATCGAGATAATGTCGCAAACGTGGAAATTAACTCTTGCCGTCGTCGCGATCGCAGCGATCGCATCGTTGCCGAATCTCGCCAGGGCGCAGATTTCCGATCATGTGGTGAAAATCGGCGTGCTGACCGATCTTTCCGGGCCGGCGTCCGACGCTACCGGAAAGGGCTCGGTATTGGCTGCCCAGATGGCGGTCGAGGATTTCGGCGGCAAGGTTGCGGGCGTTCCGGTCGAAGTGATCTCCGCCAATCACCAGCTCAAGCCCGACATCGGCTCGGAGATCGCGACGCGCTGGTACGATATCGACAAGGTAGACCTGATCCTCGACGTTCCGGTCTCGGCGGTCGGCCTTGCGGTGCAGGAAGTCGCGCGCAAGAAGCAGAAATCGTTCATCACCCATTCGACCGGCACCGCGGATTTCACCGGCAAGTTCTGCTCGCCTTACGGCATGCAATGGGTGTTCGACACCTATGCGCTCGCAACCGGGACGGCACGCGAGGTGGTCAGGCGTGGCGGCGATAGCTGGTTCTTCGTGACCTCAGACTACGCGTTCGGGCATTCGCTCGAGCGCGACGCTTCGAGGGTAGTGCTGGAGAACGGCGGCAAGGTGCTGGGCTCGGTGCGCCACCCGTTCGCCTCGCAAGATCTTTCCTCCTTCATCGTTCAGGCGCAAGCCTCGCGAGCAAAGATCATCGGGCTCGCCAGCGGGCCACCCGACAACATCAATGCCATCAAGCTCGGCGGCGAGTTCGGCGTCTTCGCCGGCGGCCAGCAGATGGCGGGCTTGCTCATCCTCATCACCGACGTGCACGCGCTGGGACTCAAAGCGGCGCAGGGACTGTTGCTCACGAGCTCGTTCTATTGGGACATGGACGATGAGACCCGCGCATGGTCGAGGCGTTTCTTCGCCAAGCTCAACAAGATGCCGACGATGTGGCAGGCCGGCGTGTATTCCTCGGTCCTGCATTATCTCAAGGCTATCCAGGCGACGGGAACCGACGAACCACTCAAGGTTGCTGCGCAGATGCGGGCAAACCCGGTGGAAGATTTCTTTTCCCGGCACGGCAGGCTGCGCGAGGACGGCCTGATGGTGCACGATCTTTACCTGATGCAGGTCAAGAAGCCGGAAGAATCGAGGCAGGCCTGGGATTACTATCAGGTTCGCGCCACCATTCCCGCCGAGCAGGCGTTCCCGCCGCCCGACCCGGCGTGCCCGCTGAACAAGAAATGACGGTTCGCTATATCCCAGCCCGCATGGAGCGGAGCACAATGCGGGGCCCCTGGATTTCGCCACGGGCTGCGAGATGGGCTTCGTAGGCTGTCGCGGCCACGATCATGACCGATACGATCTCTGCAGAAGGCTCCGCCTCGGCCCGTGCGGCCGCGCTCGCGTTCGATTTGAGAAAGCTCGATCCCGACTTCCTGGAAGATCCCTATCCGGTCTATCGCGCGCTGCGCGAGCACGACCCGGTTCACCGCATGCCCGACGGCTCGTATTTTCTCTCACGTTACGAGGATTGCGCCGAAGTCTATCGCGATCCGGCGTCCTGGAGCTCGGACAAGAGGATCGATTTCCGGCCGAATTTCGCCGACAGCCTGCTCTACGAGCACCACACCACGAGCCTCGTCTTCAACGATCCGCCCTATCACACAAGGGTTCGCAAGCTGCTCGCTCCCGCATTCACGCCGCGCGCCTTGAAAACCTTGCAGCCGCGCGTCGAGGCGCTGGTCGATCGCCTGCTCGAACGGGCGGCCGAGCTCAGGAGCTTCGATCTCATCGACGATTTCGCCGCCGCGATTCCGGTGCAGCTGATCGGCGACATGCTGGGCGTGCCCTCGGACGAGCGTGGACCGTTGCGGCGCTGGTCGCTGGCGATCCTGGGCGCGCTCGAACCGGTGCTGGGCAGAAAACAATTCGAGCGCGGCGTTGCGGCGGTCGCAGAGTTCAAGGCGTATCTGGTCGACCTGATCGAGCGCCGCTTGCACGAGGAGCACGGCCACGAGGGCGAGATTCTCTCGACTCTGATCGCGGCGAGCGATTTCGCCGCGCCGAAGGCATCGCAAGAGAGGCTGAGCGAGCTCGAGCTTTTGCACAATTGCATCTTTCTGCTCAACGCCGGCCACGAGACCACGACGAACCTCATCGGCAACAGCATCGATCTGCTCATCCGCAATCCCGATGCGATGCGCGACTTGCGCAATAATCCAGATTGCATCGACACCGCGGTCGAGGAATTTTTGCGCATGGAGAGCTCGAACCAGCTCGGTAACCGGCGGGCGGCGCGCGATACCAGCCTGGCCGGGGTGGAGATTACGGCCGGCAGCTATGTTCACATCGGCATTGGCGCCGCCAATCGCGACCCGGCGCAGTTCCCCGCGCCCGATCATCTCGACATCCGCCGCCAGCCCAACCGGCATCTCGCCTTCGCGACCGGCATCCATGCTTGCGCCGGCATGTCGCTCGCCCGCATGGAGGCGAAGGTGGCGATCGGCAAGATGCTGGGGAGGTTCGAGACGATCGAGCGCGACGGGGCCTTCGTGCGCGGCGGCCGCGCCCGCTTCCGCGGCTTCTTGCACTATCCTGTCCGGGTGATTGAGCATGAGTGACCGTCCATCCCGGGGCTCGCGCGATCCTCTCCACGAACTCCCAGACTGCTTCGGGAGCTTCCCGGTGCACATTGTGGCTGCGTCCGTGGAGGTCACGGGCCCCGCTCCCTATCCGGTCTTGCTTCGTCGAGCGCAATACGCTGCCCTACCCGCCCTTCTCCCGTGATTCCGCCTGCGGTATAGGACGCCGATCCCGGTTGGTGAACCCGCATGGTTCGCCGATGCGGCGACTGAGCCGATTCAGCGATCGACGCCGGCATGGTCCCGATTCCGTGCCCCTGCCATCCGAATTCTGATACCTGGTGCCTGGCAATGAAAGGCGTGGTGTTCCTGGGCGATTGCGAGCTTGCGCTCGAGGACTTTCCGGATCCGAGACCCGGTCCCGGCGAGGTCGTGCTCGCCATGAAGGCGTCCGGCATGTGCGGCAGCGATCTTCATGCCTACCGGGCGCCGAAGGGTCGAAGATTTTCAATCGGCCGCGCCGCCGAGGGACCGGTCATCGCCGGGCACGAGCCGTGCGGCGTGGTCGTTGCGGTAGGGCCCGGGGTCGGCGAGCGCGAGGCGCGCATCGACCAACGCATGATGTGCCATCACTACAAGGGCTGCGGCGTATGCGGGCATTGCCGGACCGGCTGGTCGCAATTGTGCGAGGAGGGTTTCGTCGCCTACGGCATCAGCGGCCACGGCGGGCACGCCGATTATCTCAAAGTGCCGGCATCGACCCTGGTGCCGCTACCCGATGAGGTCTCCTACGAGACCGGCGCAGCGATCTCCTGCGGCACCGGCACGGCCTACGGGGCGCTGCGGCGGATGAATCTCTCGGGACGCGACACCATCGCGATCTTCGGCCAAGGGCCGGTGGGGCTCTCGGCAACCCAGCTCGCAGTCGCGATGGGCGCGCGGGTAATCGCGCTCGACGTCGGCGAAGAGCGCCTCCAGCGCGCCAAGGAGTTCGGTGCCGCGGAGGTGGTGAACCCGCAGGCGGACGATGCGGTTGCGGCGATCAAGGAGCTCACGCACGGCCGCGGCGCCGATCTCACCCTCGACACCTCCGGGGCGCCCAGCGCGCGGGCGAGTGCGGCGCGCGCGACCACGACCTGGGGCACCTGCTGCTTCGTCGGCGAGCGCGACAGCGTTACGCTGGACGTGAGCAACGACCTGCTTCGCCGCCAGCTCACCCTGATCGGTTCCTGGACGTTTTCCACGGTCGGCCAGGCCGAATGCGCGCGCTTCGTAGTCGAGCGCAAGATCGACGTCGACAGCCTGTTCACCCACCGCTGGAAACTGGGCCAGGCCGCCGAAGCCTATCGGCTGTTTGCCACGCACACGACGGGCAAAGGCGTGTTCGTGATGTGAGCACAATGCTGCAATCGAGCCGGCCTCGCGTATTCCCCTGCCCCGCCTGCGGGTCGATCGCCAGCCATGAGTATCTTTATCACAAGAACGGCTGCGAGATTCTGCGCTGCATGGAATGCGGGATCGGCCGCACCGAGGCGCGTGGTTTCGATCCCGCAATGTATTATACCGACGATTATTTCTCCGGCGGCCGTGCCGACGGCTATGCGAACTATCTTGGCGCGGAGCGGGTCTTGCGCCGCGAATTTGCCCGCACCGTTCAGTTCGTTCGCAAGCATTGCGACAGCGGCAGGCTGCTCGAGCTGGGGTGTGCCTACGGTTTCTTCCTGCAAGAAGCAAAGCGCTATTTCGACGTTGCCGGTATCGAGCTCGCCGAGGATGCCGCCGCCCATTGCCGACACAATGGGCTGCGGGTCCTGACCGGCGTCGCCGACGATCTCCAACTGCGCGCGCTGGGATCGATGGACGTCATCGTGTTGTTGGACGTGATCGAGCACCTTCCCGAACCGCACGAAACCCTTGCGTTGTGCGCACGGCACCTGCGGCCCGGCGGAATCGTCGTGCTCACCACCGGGGACTTCGGGTCCGCGCTCGCCAGGATGACCGGGGCGAGCTGGCGATTGATGACCCCGCCGCAGCATTTGTGGTTCTTCACCGCGGCGAGCATCGAGCGGCTCGCCTCCCGCCTGAGCATGCGCGTCGAGGCGCTCGACCATCCCTGGAAGATCGTGCCCGCGTCGCTGATCTGGTTTCAGCTCGCGAGGATGCTCGGATTGAAATTTACGGGAGCAGCGCTGGCGAGCCGGCTCGGCGTTCCGGTAAACCTGTTCGATGCCATGCGTGTCGTGCTTCGCCGGACGGCGCCATGAGCGCGCCCTTATCGATCGCGCAGATCGCGATCTTGTGCGGCTATGCGACCGGCATGGCAGCAGGCCAGATCCTGTTCAAGCTCGCTTCCCTGCGGTTGGCCGAAAATGCCTCGCTCGTCGAGCGCGCATCGAGCCTGCTGCAGAACTGGCTGTTTCTCGCCGCGCTCGCGATCTATCTCGCGCTTTCGGTATTGTGGGTGTGGATCCTGAGCTTCACGCCGCTGTCGCGCGCCTATCTATTCGTCGCGCTGTCGTTTGCGATCGTGCCCGTGGCCGGCGTTTTGTTGTTCGCTGAACCGATATCTTGGCGCCTGATGATCGGCATCGGCCTCATCTTGTGCGGTTTGCTGTTCGTGGCCGCATAGAATTTCTCGCCCTCACGGCAGAGATTGTCCTCTCGTGGCTTGTCCCGGCCAGCCACGTCTTTAGTCGAGATCCATTCGTGGATGCCCGGCACGAAAGCCGCGCATGACGAGCTTCAACCAGCCTTGCTCGCGTCGGACGCGCGGGAAGCGTTGGCGATCGTGATCGCCCGCGCCAGGGTCGTGATCAAATCCATCTGCGCGCGAAGCTTAAGGTGCAGATTGAGGAACAGCAGCAAGCTGATCACCACCCAGATATAGAGGATGAGGTCCACGCCGCGGCCGACACCGGCCATTTCCGCGAGCGTCGTCGCATGCGCTGGCGTCCATACCAGATAAATTCCGGCGAGCGCGGCGAACATGGAAAGCAGGCCGACCAGGGGCGAACGGCGCCGCTCGGCCCAGGCATAGACGATGATGCCCGACAGCAGCAGGCTCAGGGCCGCTTGCATGATCATGGATGCAGCCTCCTTGCGAACAGATCGAGGAGAATGACCAAGAAGTCCCCGGACCGTTGCCCCTTGGCGAGCGAATAGTGGCTGTACTCGATTGTCACCGCCACCTCGACGAATTTCAGGCCGCTCGCGGCAATCTGGCCGAGGATCTCCGATGCGTGCGCCATCCGGTTCTGACGCAGCCGGATGTGCAGCGCGCCCCGCCGGGTCATGGCCCGCAATCCGTTGTGGGCATCCGTCAGTGCCAGACCCGTCGTCAGGCGCGTGAACAAGGTCGCGGCCCGCAACAACATTCGCCGCAGAATCGGCATGTTCACGGCGGAGCCGAGAAAGCGGCTGCCGAGAGCGAAGTCGGCGCGATCCGCTTTGAGCGCCTCGATCAGCCGCCCGATATCGGCGATGCGGTGCTGCCCGTCGGCATCGAACGTCACGATGAGCTCGGCGCCGCGCGAGAGCGCGAACTCGATCCCGGTCTGCAGCGCGGCGCCTTGGCCGAGATTGATGGAGTGCCGAAGCACGAGCGCGCTGCATTCGGCGGCGACCTCGGCGGTCGAATCCGACGAGCCGTCGTCAACCACCACGATCCGGTGCGCCTCCCGTTTGAGCTCGGAGATGACGCTGGCGATGACCCGCGCTTCGTTATAGGCGGGAACGACGACCCATATCCCGCCATCGGACTGAGAACGCATGTTGGACCCACCCTTCCACTCAGCCAAACGACAGGATCTGACGCAACGCGCGCTGCCGGCCGAAGAAAACGCCCCCGAAGGTTCAAAGTTCCTCGCGCGCAAGTGGCGCGGGCGAGCGCCTAAACAAGGAGGCTTATTGGGGCTGCGTGCGGCCTCTGCTATATCGGCTGGGGATGGCAACATTCGACGATCTTCCCGCCACACCGCTTCCGCAGTGCGCCGTGAAGGCGGGACACTTTTTGCGTGCCGCCCGGATGGTGCTGGCGCGTCCGGTCGCAGCTTTCGTTTTTCTCTCCATGCTGTTTGGAACGTTGACGATCGTTCTCACCCCTCCCCTGGAAGGTCCGGACGAGCCCGCGCATTTCCTGCGAGCCTATGGGATCTCGGTCGGCGAAATCGTTCCAAAGACCGTCGACGAGCAAGGCCGCAAAGGCGTTTTTGTGCCGGCGCGCCTGCACTGGGAATATGCGGTGTTCGAGCGGGCGTTGTTCAAGCTCGGGAAAGCCAAGGATTTCGATTATCGCCAGGTCTGGGCAGAATATTTCCGTGGGCCTCCGACCCGTTCTGACGGCCGCGCACCCGTCTTCCAGCTCTACTGGGGCTCGGAAGGATATGCGCCGGTCGCCTACCTGCCTCAGGTCGCGGCGGCGGCCGTTGCGCGCCTCGCGGATCTCGATTTCGTCGGCATGCTGTTGCTGATGCGGTTCGCCGGCCTTGCCGCCATGACTGCGCTGACGGCCTACGCCATCGCCATCGCGGGGCGGCTCAGGTGGGCATTTGTCCTGATCGCCATGCTGCCCGCGGCGCTCTACGGACGCTCGGTTGTGAGCGCCGACGGCGCCGCACTCGCCTGCACCATGGTGCTCACCGCGCTATGCGTGCGGGCCGCCGGATCCGCCGGAGAACGGCCGTGGGAGCGCTCGCTGTTCATGACATTGTGCGTGCTCAGCAAGCCGCCGCAGCTTGCGTTCGTCCTGATCGAGACCATGACCCGGCCGTTCCAGCAATGGCCGCGCCACTGGCGTACATTTGCCCTCGTTGTGCTCCCAGGCTTGATCCTAGCGCCGCTGTGGGTCGTCGCGGTGTCCGGAGACGCCGGCACTTGGCGCATCTTTCACAACACCAGCATGCCGCCCGAGCATTTTTCGTTTGCTTGGAAGCTCCGCTTCATGCTGGAGCACCCCTTGCACTTTCCCCTAGCCGTGATCACCAGCCTGCGTTGGAGTCGCGATTACTGGCTGCAGCTGATCGGCATTCTCGGCTGGCTCGACACCTGGCTGCAGTACTGGGTCTATCCGGTCGTGACCATCGCGCTTGCGGCGGTGTGCATCGTGCCGATGGAGGCGGAGCGCGCTACGCGATTGCGTATCGCGCTCGTGAGCGGACTAACGGCCTTTGCCTATTGGCTCGCCATTTATCTGATCTTCTTCGTGATCTGGACCCCGATCGCGGCGATCGAGGTCGAGGGCGTGCAGGGACGCTATTTCCTACCCATGCTTCCGCCGCTGGCGCTTTTGATCTCCGCGCTGACGAAGCGCGGTCCGGCGCAAACGACGATTGCGGCGATTGCGCTCGCCTGCGCGATCGTTTCGGGCGGCGCGGTCGTGGAAGCCATTTTGCGGATGGTAGGTCCGCCGTTCGGTCGCTGAATCCCCGTAAAACGCAGAAATCGGCTTGGGGCGGGGCGCCGTCCACAGCGGCGTCCACAGGACGAGTTCGGCCGACGGGCAGGATCTAGCGCAAGGGATGCCGATATTCGGGATGCAACCCAGGTGACCGAATCCGTCCAAGGTTTGCCGGCAAGCCCCTGAGATGGCTCAAGGAAAGGCGGATCGGCAATAGCCCCGACCGTCGGCGCCCGGACTGCGGCGGGGCCCCCTGGCGGCGACGAGGGCAAAGCCGCTGTCGCCGCCTTGCGCATCGGCTCGGACCGCGCCAGCTATCGTCGGCTCCGGGCCGGCTTGCCGTCGGGATCGGACGCATCAGCTCCGACGGCTTGAGCG
>WNFY01000222.1_pt1 | contig 70453 bp, 58 predicted proteins | sample 5400091 | NCBI WGS metagenome assembly WNFY01 (sample SAMN13153364, study PRJNA577476) | soil metagenome | isolation source: 60 cm soil or saprolite under grassland replicate 1 | place: USA:California | collected 2016-06-15
TGCTGGAAGATTACCTTCGATCTGGCGCGCCGCTACAACAAACGCGTCGCTTTCCGGGTCATGCTGGAGAATCCCGACTCCCCCGATCCAGGCATGCCGGATTTTCTCCTCAACAAGGTCCCTTACGTAAAACTCAAAGGCGAGTGGAAGGGCGACCCGAACCAGATGCGCTACCGGAAAGACAACCGCGTGCCCCGCTACGATCACCCTGCGTATCAAGCGGCCTTCCGTGAGTTGAATGAGCTGTTGGCTGCCGAACTCAACGGGCATCCGCAGGTCGAGTACATGGACACGATGATGTACGGTTTTTGGGGCGAAGGGCACACCTGGCCCTACGAGGGAAACCCATTCCCGAGCAACTTGGTTGCGGAACAGACCTGGGCTGCAATGTTCGCGCAGCAGCTGGAACACTGGACCAAAACCCCGTTGGCCACCAACACTCAGCCCGACTTCAGCAACGTCGGCAACGCCGATATGCTTGATCGCACCATGCGCACGGGCAACTGGCTACGCACCGACACGATCTTCATTGAGAATACGCAGATTGAGGCGCTGAGTTTCCGTCCACCCTGGGCGGCTGCGATCTGCGAGGTTGGTTTCACCACGGGCGATCCCAAGGAACTTCAAATCGATGAAGACGGAATTACGTACAACGAGCAAATCATCGCCCACGCAGCCGATGTTGGGGTCAACTATCTATCGCTTTGGAGTTGGCACACCCAGAACGCCGGGAATATCTTGAGCTACTACGACAAGTTCCCGGGGCCCATCGACGAGATGGCCCGCCAAATCGGCTACCGCGTCCGACCGTCGTTTATCTGGACGTTCAGGCGGGACGGAGTTGCCGGGCTGGTGATCGGACTGGCAAACGATGGAATCACGCCAGTTCCGGGGGTGCTTCGCCTGACTGTGTTTAGCGAGGACAGCAAGACCAATGTCTCCGGCTGTGTTGACGCTGGGTATCCCAAGCCGACGGGCGTTCATCAAGCCCTGCTGATGCTGCCCGCAGGCGCGCAATGGGAGGGGCTGCGGCTGAAAGCTGAACTCGAGGTCAAGGGCGTACGTTATCCAGTCCGCTGGGCGTGCCGGCAGAAGGTCAACGCGGATGGCTCATTGACACTGCGCCACAATTACAACCCTGAGGTGCCGTTGGTGTAGACGGCGCAAGGAGGGTTCGAATTCATGGTTCGCTCAACGGCTGGCGATAGGCCTAACACGTTCCGGATCAGCCTCAGCAAGCCAAATCGCTGCGGTACGTGGAACGTATTGCTCATCGGCGGGCGCCAAGTCACCGCATGATGGTTGGAAGGCGGACCTTCGCTTACAAAGCCGGATCGGTCTGCAAGGGAACGTCTGTAAATGCATGGACGGCCTCGACCACAGAACTGTCCGCAGCCAGCACCTTGGCGACGGTGAACAGCAAAACCAGTAACGCATTAACTGAGCGGTTCATTTGCTCTGGCCAGGTGCCAGTTATCCCCCGAAATCGATCATGGCGGGAGCACTGCGGAAGCCTCGAGTTCTTATCCCGATATAGATCACCCCGATTGCGAACCACACAAATCCAGCAAACTTAGCCAGTGAGTTAAGGTTCCACCAGATCAGGGCGCAGAATACGAAGCCGAACAGTGGCAGAGCGGCATCACGTAGCCAGCGTCGCTTGTGACCGGGCCTGGCCACCACCGCGAATTGCCAAAAGACCGCCAGATTCACTCCCATAAAAGCCAGGAAAGCGCCGAAATTGAGCAGTTCGCCCGCGTGCTGGTAGGCACTGCCATAGTAGTTCAGTAGAACAGCTCCGCCGAAGGCTAACAGGCCAATAATCAGGATGTTGTAGGTTGGCGTATTGCTTCCCGGCTTGAGATAGCCGAAAACCTTCTTAGGCAGCACCCCATCGCGCCCCATGCCGAACAGCAAACGCGCTGCGCCGAGAGTTCCGGTAAGCCCGCTGCCCAATGCTGCGACGATCAAAATCAGCCCCATGGCATTGAACAGCAGCGGACCGCCGACCCGGCTGCAGATGTCCATGAAAGCCGTCTCCAGGTTGGGAAACGACTTCCAATCGGGCCACACCCGGGCGCCCAGATAAACTTCGAACGCGCTGCCCACGCCAGCCAGGACGCAGGTAATCACGACCGCCAGCAAAACGTTACGCTTGGGATTTTCCACGTCTTCCGCTAGCGTGGTCACCCCGTCAAAGCCGATATAGGTGAGTGCGGCGAAGGAAGTCGCGGTCCAAATACGGTGCGAGTTGAAGGTCGCCGGATCATAAAGCGGTTGCAAGGAAAACAGTCCGCTCCACCCTTGGCCTCCGTAGAGATAACGGATGGCCAGCACAACAAATGCGACGATTACAACGGTCATCACCACCAGCAGGACCCGGTTCGTCTGGGTTGAGGTACGTACCCCAGCAAGGTTCAGGAACGTCAGGGCGCCGGCAATCACCGCCGCCCAGACCGCGAACGGAATGGCGTGAAGGTAGCGCTCATGCAGTGCGGTGGCGATCCAGACGGTATTGATCAACGGTTGGAGAAGATAGTCGAGAAACATGGCCCAGCCCGCCAGAAATCCCGCATGAGGATTGAGGCCGCGGCCGACATAGGTATAAGCCGATCCTGCCGTGGGATAAAGCGCAGCCATCCGCCCGTAGCTCACTGCGGTGATGAGCATGGCGAAGAGAGCGATCAGGATGGTGGCAAGAAAATGGCCGTCGGAGAGCTTCTGCGCTACCCCATACAACGGCACAGGAGCTATCGGTTGGATGAGTACGATGCCATAGAAGACCAGGTCCCAAACGCTAAGGACAGGCTTTAGGCGGGGCGCGGCCGCTGTAGGCGACGATTTCATGGTTAGGATGTCACCATCAATTTAGTTTTTGTTCTACCAAATACGACCCCATCTCCATCCTGAATGCTTGGCACAATTGCAATTTGTTGACGGTTCAATTGCCCAGATTCCCTTGACAAACTCTCTCCACGAAACTAAAAGTATTATATCGTAATAAATCGAAACTACTAGAAATGAAGTCGTAAGTTTTGCAAAGCCACGCAAATCGGTAGCCTGGTCCCCCAATTTTTGGGAGATACCCTTGTGGCCCGAGTTGGTTGGTCGCCGGTGCGCTCAACCCTATTATCTGGAGACATCTTCACTATGAACCGAATGCAAGGCCGGGCAACATGGCTTTTCAGTATTTTTTCCGTTCTCTTCTTGAGTACTGGGATCTTCGCACAAACTCCTGGCACAACCGATTCATCAGCAGCTCAAATCGGCTATCACGAGGACCCGAATGCCGATCAGAAACGAACGCTGTTATTAAGAGATTTCAAACCGGTCACCATGATGCACGCGCCGGTGCATGAAGTACCCAAGGCCAAGTTCTACGTCATCGATGTGCACAATCATTTCAATGACGCCGCCGGCATCGACGAACATCGTCCGCCGCAGGACGGTGTCAAGGCCATGGACAACACCAACGTCAAAACGGTCGTGATCCTCACCGGCATGTGGGGCAACAAGCTACAAGGCGTGATTGACGAAATGGTCAAGCCATTTCCCGGGCGGTTCATCGTATTTGCGCAGTATGACTGGAGCAAGATCGACGATCCGAATTTCGGCCAGGAAATGGTGGCGCAACTTGACGATGCCGTAGCCCGCGGTGCACGCGGGTTGAAGGTACTGAAGGACCTCGGTCTTGGAGTGCGCGATAAGAGCGGCAAGTTGATCGCAGTGGATGATCCGCGGCTCGATCCTGTCTGGGAGGAGTGCGGACGCCTGGGAATTCCCGTTTCCATTCACACCAGCGATCCGGAAGCCTTTTTCCATCCCACCGATAGCACCAATGAGCGTTACGAAGAGCTGATCGGCCACCCGGACTGGAGCTTCTACGGATCGGATTTCCCAAGCAAAGAGGTGCTGTCGGCCGCGCGCGATCACGTCTTCGCCAAGCATCCGAAAACAACCTTCGTTGCTCTGCATGTGGCCAACTGGCCGGAAAACCTGGACTACGTCTCCAGTTTGCTCGACAAAGACCCCAACGTCATGGTGGAATTTGGCGCCCGCCAGGCCGAATTGGGCCGCCAACCGCGGCGCACGCGGGAATTCTTTCTCAAGTATCAGGACCGGGTTCTATTTGGCACCGACTCGGAAGTGACCGAAGCCATGTATCGCAACTATTTCCGCTGGCTCGAAACCAACGACGAGTACTTCGACTATTGGGGTTACCCCGGCCAGGGACGCTGGAAAATCTACGGGCTCGGACTTCCCGATTCCGTGCTGGAAAAGATCTATCACAAGAATGCGGAACGCATATTGGGTCAGTTCAAGGGATCAGCAATTGCCAAGAAAGCGGTTCAGTGATGAAACGCACTATTTTCTTCGTACTGTGGTTGGCCTTAATTGGCGCCGGCTGTAACAAATCTCCGATGCCAGCCTCGCCCGCCACTCCACAGGTATCAACAGTCAAAGTGGAAATGAAATCACCTGGGCCGATGGTTTTGACCACCAGCGCAGCCGAGTTCCATGTCCTGTCCACCGGGGCGGTACAGGCTTACCTACTTAAGAACGGCGCCAAACTGACCCTCGATGCGCCATCTTCCGATGCTAACTATCTTTCGCAAGGCAGCAAAAACATTCGCTTCTCATTTGACCTCGACCACGCAACCATCAACGAAGCTTCCGGAAAAATGGGCCGCGGCAAGCGCATCGACATCCCTGCCCATTCTGCTGAATTTGCCGATCTGCAAGCGATGCTGCATGTCGAGGCCTACGATGACTTCCCCAATCTCGTGCTGACTAGTGCGGAGTACAAAAACAGCGGATCATCGGATGTCGAGATCGACCGCGCCACGGCGCAGGAGCATCGTTTCGACAGCGGAGTCAGCGGCAAACCGTATGACATGTGGACTTATCAAGGCGCGAGCATTAATTGGGGCAAAGATGACATTTTCAAACTCAAGAATGGATTCTCTCAAGTCAATGCAATGGGCGAAATAGTTAAAGGCGGCTATGGCGGAGGTATCCCGATCGTTGCCTTCTGGAATTCGCAGGTAGGAGAAGCAATCGGACATGTGGAAACTGTACCGCTGACACTGTCCATTCCGGTGAAGGTCGAAAGCAATGGCTTGGTCAATGCCTCGATAAACATCGCCGCCCACACGACCCTGAAGCCCGGCGACACCTTTTCGACTCCACGAACCTTTCTTGCGGTATCTGCGGGAGACTACTACGAGCCGCTGCATCTCTGGTCACGCGTACTCCAGAAAGAAGGATGGGAAATTCCCAAGCCCTCCAACGAAGCCTACAACGTCAGCTGGTGCGGCTGGGGATATGAGTTCAATGTGACGCCGGCGCAGATGCTGGGCACCGTGCCCAAGCTGAAAGAATTGGGAATTAAGTGGGCGACACTTGACGACCGTTGGTTCGACACCTATGGTGACTGGCGTCCGCGCCCGGAGACGTTCCCGGGCGATTCGATAAGAAGGATGGTGGATGACTTTCATAAACAGGGCATTTTGGCACAACTCTGGTGGCTTCCCATCGGGGTCGAGGACGGAGAAGGAAGATGGGAGTCGCACAAGTACCGCGTGTCTGATGTCGTAAAGCAGCATCCCGAGTGGCTCAACTGGGGTTTTGACGGCTCAAAACTCGACAATATCTACACGGTGCCGATGTGCTACAACCCTGCGCATCATCACAAGTCTCCGCAGGATTCCGTGAACGCGGTGGCGGACGTGTACAAGACAATTTTTCAGACTACGCGCGGGTTGAAACCGGAGAGCGTTACGCAGGCGTGCCCCTGCGGCACGCCGCCGTCGCTGGCCTGGCTGCCCTACATGGATCAGGCGGTGACAGCGGATCCCGTCGGAGCTGGACAGGTGCGGTCACGCATTAAGGTATACAAAGCCCTGCTCGGGCCGGAGTCGGCAGTCTACGGTGATCACGTGGAACTCTCCGCCATGTCCCGAGTTGGCAACAACTGGCTCGAGCACGGAGATGATTTCGCTTCCACCATCGGCGCAGGTGGCGTGGTGGGAACAAAGTTTGTGTGGCCTGACCCGGGGCCAAAGTTCAAGGCCGTCAACCTGACCGAAGAAAAGGATGCGCGCTGGAAAAAGTGGATTGGCATCTACAACCAGAAGATGCTCTCCAAAGGCACGTTCCTTGATCTATACACCTACGGCTACGATTTTCCGGAGGCGTACGCGATCACGAAGGACGGTAAGATGTATTACGCATTCTTTGGCGATGGCGACAAGTCCTGGCAAGGTGAAGTGGAACTACGGGGTCTGAAGCCTGGATCCTATCGCGTCCAGGAATACGGGGAAGGAACCGATCTCGGAACGGTTCAGGTGAGTCAGGGCGAAATTGCAAAACTCAAGACCGAGTTCAAGCAGCATTTATTGCTGGAAGTGACGCCGCAGTAATCGCGGCCTTTTGAAGGGCCTAGTTGCCGGGCTGTATTCCTTGGCCGCTTCGGGACGTTGTCCATTCATTGGGCAAGCCCGGTGCAAAGAACTTCTCCCGATACTCGCGCTCACGAAACGCTTCCGTGCCGCCGGCACGCGTGATGGAAAAGGCTCCCGCACGGTTGCCGGAGGCGAGGCAGGTACGCAGGTCGGCTCCACGCACGAACTGATGCAGAAAGCCTGCGTCAAAACTATCGCCGGCGCCAACAGGATCCACGAACTCCACGTTCAGCGCGGGAGATTGGATCCTCTCTTTGCCCCGCAGGGCGATAGCCCCTTCCGCACCCAGTTTGATCACGACAGTGGGCACCCTCTCTGCCAGCCTGGTCATAGCAACTTCCAAATCGTCCGTTCTCACAATTTTCTTCGCTTCACGCCCGTTGGGCAGAAAGACATCTACATAACGCAGGGCCTCGAACAGTTGCCCTCCCCAACGATCATCCGGGTCGTCATTGGTGTCCAGCGAAATGGTTAGCCCGGCTTGCTTCAGCCTTCTGAATAGTTCCGGAACCTGCGAGCTGAGCCCCCTCTGCAAATAGAACGACGAGAGGTGAAAATGCCGGGAATCCGTGAGGAACTCAAGATCAAGATCGTCAAGAGTGAGATCAGCCATCGTGCCTGAGTAAGTCAGAATGCTGCGCCAACTATGATGCTGCAAAATGATGGTAAGCGCGGTCTTGACCGGGCCCGAGACTTTCAGCACCCGGCTTACGTCCACTCCGCTCTCGTTCAGGCGTTGAAGCGCGATTTGCCCCAGCGAATCATCTCCAATGCGCGACTGGAAACCCACGCGGCTGCCGAGCGCAGCGAGGTTATGCGCCACGATAGCCGATGACGAACCGAGCGTCGTCATCATGCGATCCGTGAGCAACTCGCGCTCAGGCGGAAGCACCTCCGGCAGGCCGTAGAGGATAAGATCGAGGTTCAGTTCTCCCGCGATGGTGATGTCAAATCGAGGCATGTTCAGGTTTGACCCGGGATTTGTCATCATCCAGCAGGACAACGCGGCTCAGATTGCGGGGCGAATCAGGGTTCAGGCTTTTCTTCAGTCCCGTGTGCAGCCCAAGAAGCTGGCCGGCAAAAAGATAGGGGGCTAGACGCGCGTATTCGGGGACGTCGAGTTGCAACTCGACCACCAGATCAGAAGATGCGCGCACAACGTCATTTGCCTGGTTTGCGACGACCAAGATGGTCGCGCCTAGCGACTTCATCTCGCGCAAAGCTTCGCATTCTGCCTGGTATCCACGTTCGGAGAGTAGGAAGACCAACAGCGTTTCCGGCCCAACAATCGATTTGGGGCCGTGCCGAAATTCCAAGGTGTGGAACGACTGCGCGTACGACACCGACATCTCGGTTACTTTCAGCGCACCTTCACAAGCCAGTCCGTAGAACGGACCCTGGCCGAGATATACATAGTCATCGAAATCATGGCCGGCAACGAATGCGCGCAGTTGTTCCGGTAGGGTTGGCAACAGCGGAGCCACATCCTGCGCCATCCGGGAGAGGGAGGCCAAAAATTCTGAATCACCCACCAGGACCGCGGCCAGCGCTTGCAGAGTCAGCAGCATGGAACTGAACGAGCGCGTCATTACCGTGCTTTTTTCATCGGCGCGGGAAAGGAGGATGGTTTCGCTGGCGAACTCTTCCAGCGGCTGGCCAGAAGCACAAGTGATGGCCAGCGTCGGAATCCCGCGATTCTTTAAGATTTCGGCGGCTGCTACCACTTCTGAGGTGAGTCCGGAGCGGGAAATCAGTACCGGTACACAATTTCCCGCGACAACCGGAATAGTGTCGGGGTAGAGCAACACCTCCGAGGCCGGCAGCGCGCGCGAACGAAGTCCCGTCAATCGTCCCATGGTTGCAGCCGCAGTGAGCGCCACGTAATAGCTTGATCCGCAACCGATGAACAACCATTCCGTCGCGCGAGCAAAACGCTTGGCGACCGAATGCAGGATCTGGTTCTGCTGCAGATCTTCGAGGCTTGCGCTCCAGCATTGCGGCTGGGAAAGAATCTCATCCAGACTGTGCGCGCCCGGAGAATACGAATTGTTTGCCGAGTTAGACAAGCGTGACCTCAATACCAGCTTTCTTAAGTGCGGTGAGATCGGACTTCGGAACCGCATGGTCCGTGATTACACCGTGCAGTGAAGAGGTGGGACCAATGAAGGAAAGGCTACGCCGGCCAAACTTACTGGAGTCACACACCGCAATTCTCTGCCGCGCAACCTCTAGCATCACGCGGTTTACTTTCGACTCCAACAAATTGGGAGTGCTCAAACCGTACTGCACATCAAAGCCGTCCACGCCCAGGAACAGCAGGTCGGCGTTGAGGTGGTGCAAGGTTTCCTCCGCAATCGGGCCCACCAGTGAAAATGAATTCTTGCGCAGCGTGCCTCCGGTCAGGATGACGTCCAAAGTGGTGTTCGAGAGCTCAGCCGCGATATTGACCGCGTTGGTAATAATGGTCAGATTGCGAAATCCACGCAGCGCGCGGGCGATCGCGGTAGTCGTCGTACCCGAGTCGAGAACGACCACTTGTCCTTCTTTGACGAAACCTGCGGCAGCAGACGCGATATGGAGCTTCTCCTTGCGATGAAGCTGTTCCTTCTCGCGAAGAGTCGGGTCTTCGAGCGCGCCTTCCCGGGCAGGAAGAGCGCCACCGTGGCTCCGATGCAGCAGTCCCTGCTCATGCAGAAGTTCCAGGTCTTTACGAATGGTGACTTGCGAAGTGTCAAATTGCCTGGAGAGCTCGGCCACCAGCACCCGGCCTTCGCGGTTTACAAGTTCGATAATCGCGCGCCTGCGTTCTTCGTTTAGCACAAGTTCCCGGTCATCTTTGGAGTTTTGCTTGTTCCGCGGTTTTGATTGCTATTTCACTTTATAACGTTTAATTTCGTTTGTCTAGGACTCACTATGAAATAATATGTAAGTAAACGCAATTATGTGATAGCCAAGATGGGGCCGCGATGAAATTTGCTTTACAACAAAAACAGGGTGCCGGGGAAAAACTGAAGGATCTCCTAAAACAGAATCGCGGTTCGGGTTCAGTCGGCGTGTACTCGGTCTGCTCTGCTCATCCTCGGGTCATTGAAGCCGCCATCCAACAAGCGATGGAAGATAACAGCGTTTTTCTTGTGGAATCAACATCCAGCCAGGTCAACCAGGAGGGTGGGTACACCGGGCAGGCGCCACAGGAATTTGCCAGGTCCATTTGGTTAGCTGCGAAGCAGGCTGGACTTGCAGCGGACCAAGTTCTGTTGGGAGGAGACCACCTGGGGCCGTTTCCCTGGCGAAACCAAGACGCCTCTATTGCAATGCAAAAAGCGTGCGAGCTAGTGCACGCATGTGTGCTGGCCGGCTATCAGAAGATTCATTTGGATGCGAGCATGCCTTGCGCAGACGATCTGCAGAATCCGCTAGACGCGCGCATCGTCGCGCAACGGGCTGCGGTTCTGGCTGAGGCAGCCGAAAGAGCATTCGCCCAATTGCCTACAGGCTCCGATCCGCCGGTTTATGTAATCGGCACGGAAGTTCCAGCGCCCGGAGGAGAGACGAAAGTCGGTTCTCCTCCCGCGGTAACGACTGGCGATCACGTTCAACACACTCTGGAATCCTTTCGATCCGCATTCGCAGCGCGCAACTTGTCTGCCGCTTGGGAGAGGGCGATTGCGTTAGTCGTGCAGCCAGGTGTCGAGTTTGGTGATGATGTGGTCTTCCCTTATGATCGCGAAAGAGCCCGTCCCCTTTCTGCGGCGATCGCTAAAGAGTGGCCAATGGTGTACGAGGCCCACTCCACCGACTATCAATCTACGCAGGCGCTGCATGAGATGGTCGAAGACCACTTTGCCATCCTCAAAGTGGGTCCTTGGCTTACGTTCGCTTTTCGAGAGGCCATCTTCGCCCTCAGCGCCATGGAGCGCGAGCTTCTCGGCGGGATTAGGGCCGTCCGATTGTCGGAGGTGCCGCAGGCTCTAGAAAACGCCATGCTGCGGAACCCGTCGCATTGGCGCTCCTATTATCACGGAAACGAAGCCAGACAGAGATTCTCCCGCGCTTATAGTTACAGCGATCGCTGTCGCTACTATTGGCATGAGGCGGAAGTGCAGGAAGAAATCGGACGCCTCCTGGCCAATCTGGAAAATCAGTCATTGCCGTCGACCCTCATCAGCCAATTTCTTCCATTGGAATATGATGCGGTTCGCGCTGGGTCATGTTTGGCTCGACCCCAAGACTTGGTCCGGAGTCACATTCGGGCAATATTGCGCCGGTACGCGAAGGCCTGCGGATGCGGAAATGCGCTCTGAGCGCGAGCAGCACGAGTTGCAGAGCAGTTGGCACTTTGGGTCGAGACTGGTTCTAGCGCGAATGGTCTTTCTGCGAGGGCGAATCGATGGCTCGGCTCGACCAACAACCAGCAAGGCCTCCAACACCGCTCAAGGAATACCATCTCAGCCAGAAAAGAAGAGGTCCAACCGTAGCGCGGTCGAGTTGTTCATAGCTCACGCGCGTGGAATCTATTTACGAACAACTGCCGCCGTACAGTTGATTTCGACCAGCGACTGGCCGGGGAGCGCTGCTATCGCAACGGTCGTTCTGGCCGGCCCGCCGTGGAGAAAATAGGTTTTGAAGACTTTGTTCATGGCGTCGTAGTCTTCAATCTTTGTCAGGAAAACAGTGAGTTGCAGGATGCTGTCCATGGACCCGCCACCGGCTTCGATCAGGGTCTTTACATTGTCCAGGACTTTGGTCGTGTGCGTCTCGACATCGGTGGAAAATTGCTCTTGCGGATTACGCGAATGCGCGCCCTGTCCGGCGATATAGATGACTCCATTGTGAACGATCAGCGGCGTGATGAATCCCGTGCCATCGGTTAGCTTTCCGTCGTACCCCAGTTTGCGGACACCGTTCTGCTCTTTGGTGGCGGCGCGGGCCGACCCGCCGAACAGGCTGCCGGAACCTACGCCAGCGAATAGACAAGCGATACGGGATGCAAAGTTTCTGCGCGTTGTGGATAACATTGCTGGATTCTCCTTAGATTGCGAAATATTTCTCACTTAGAACTAGCTAACCGCTCGAAGCCCGTGCGAAGAAAAATTACTGTACGGCTGATTTCATTTCGCCATATACGGCACGAAACCCGTTGCATTGGTCTTGAGTTTGTACAGAGACGTGGTGGCCGTGATATATAGCGTCTTCAAGTCAGCATCTCCCCATGTGAGATTCGCCGGCTGTTCGGGCAGGATGATTGTCCCCAAGTGATGTCCCTCGAAATCCCAAACCCAAATTCCTCCGGGGCCGGTGACGTAAAGGTTGCCGGCGCGATCTAGTCTCATGCCGTCGGGAACGCCTTCTCCCTTGCCGCCGGGTTCTTCCCCAAAAATGCGCCCATTGCGAAGAGTGCCGTCCGGGTAAAAATCGTAAACCCGGATATTTTTTTGCGCGCTGTCGTCCACATAGAGCTTCTTCCCGTCGGGAGAAAAGGCGAGCCCGTTTGGTTCGGTGAGCTCCCTGGTCAACAGCGTGACCTGCCCATGCGCATCCAGCCGAAATACTCCCTTGAAGTCCAATTCCTGCTTCTGATCCTTGGGCAAGTCGGACGTGGGATCGGTGAAATAGATCGCCCCGTCCGGACCCATAACGACATCGTTGGGACTGTTGAACCGCTTGCCTTGGTAACGGTCCGCCAGAACGATATATGTGCCGTCCGGCTTGATGCGAATCACCGCGCGGAGAACGCTTGCACAGTCGATGAGCTGGCGGGTCGCGTCATACGTATTGCCATCCGGATCGCCCAATGAAACGAGCTCTTCCTTGTGTCCGTCCAGGTAAATGCGGAATATCTTGTTTATTACTTCATCGCTCACATAAACGAAGCCGGACGGATCCCACACCGGTCCTTCGGTGAAGCCCATTCCGCTGGCTACTAATTCCAGCTTTGCGTCTTTCGGAACCACTTCCCAAAATTTGGGAGAGTCCGTCTTCAACTCGAACTGACGAGGCGGTTTTTCTCCAGCTGCCCACGTCAGCGACATCAGTGACCCCATAAGCATGGCCAACTGGAATCGTTTATTCATCGCTTCACATCCCCAATGCTCAACAGGTAGCCCACAAGTTGGTCTAGCTCTGATTTACTGAGCCTCGAATCATAGTCGCCGGGCATCACGGGCGCGGAATCAAATGTAAGTTCAGAGAGGCTGGATTTCTCCAACAAGTGAAACGTGCCATCCAGCGCTTGTAATTGGATAGAAAAGTTATCTTCATTCCTCACCAACCCGGAGACTTGCTGACCCTCCTTGGTGATGGCTTTGGCCAATCCTTTGTGGAAGCCCGGTCTTTTGTCCGCGCTCCCAATGGCGCTGCGGATGTCATCTGCGGAATGGTTCACTCCGTAGTCGGAAAGATCGGGGCCAAGAACTCCGCCCGCACCGTGCACCATATGGCACTGCGCACAGCCTCCTTTGCCGGTAAAAATGTTCTTGCCTTCTTCGGTATTTGCGCTCACTGCGGGCGCTCGGTATTTGCCTTGCAGAGATCGCAAATAATTCAGCACTTGGGAAAGCCGGGCTGGACCCAGCGCGGCAAACGGAGGCATTCCTTTTTGGAGGATGCCATCTCGCAATACTCTCAGAAGTTCGCCGTCCGATAGCCTCACAGGTTCCGGTCTGGTGGCAATGTCCGGGGCGCGTTCACCGCCTTTTCCATTGAGTCCATGACACGATGCACAACTGGATTCAAAGGTCCGGCGCCCGGATGCTAACGCCGGGTCGGACTGTTTAAGTTTCTCCGCGCGAGGGACTGTCGTCTGAGCGTGGCTCGCCGCAACGGTGCAAATAAGCACTAGAACAATGCGTGCAGCGCACCGCTTGATGATGTGTCCGTTCATTAAGACTCTTCCTTAATGTGTGGGCCTGCGCACTGCAATCAATGAAACTTGTTCCAGCTCAGTAAAATGATCGTTCTGGTCCGCCTTGCGTTCCGTGGCTGGGGCGATCTGTTGCACGGCAGTACTCGCCGGCATGATTGGTCCGAGATATTGTGCGTACACTTCATTGAAGGCGGACATGTCGGCGAGATTATCCAAGTACACATTGGTAGCTACCACCTGACTGAAATCCATACCGGCTTCTTCCAGGTTGTCGAGCAGATTGCGCATGGTTTGGCGGGCTTGATGAGGCGTAGTCATGGCATAGACCCCACCATGAGGGCCCGGGATGAAGCCGCTTTTGGCTGAGCAATATAAGGTGTCGCCGGCAAAAACGCAGGGGCTGGCAGTCGGACTTGGAGGCATGTTCTTCGGACGCACCGCTTTGCGCTGCTGAAGATCGCGAACCGCTACGCCGGTGTACTCGATGTGAGCGCCTCCGGGGAGGCTCGACACCTGGATCGTGGCGCGTCCCGGCGTGTTGCCGAACTCAAACCGCTTAGCATAGTGCTCGTTCATGATGCGGGTTGGGATATCCGAAGTCAGATAAGGATTGACGAAGACTACGTGGGTCATTTCCAGACCAGCGGCTTTCACCACAGCCGTCATGCGGTCGAGCGCAAGATCAACTTGAGCGGCGGGATCTTCGGGAACTTTTCCGGTTGCAGGATCAATCCCCGCCATGCTGGAAATGAAGAGACGATCGTGAGTCAAGATGCCCGGTGAAGCAGAGTCGTCTTTAGAAAAAATCGCAGAATAAACTGCCTGCCGTCCTTCCAGATTGCGGACAGCGACTGCATTGATCTGAACAGGAGGGTCGGGGAGAGCGGAAACTCCGAGCACTGCGCGGGCCGGCGGATGCTTAGGGAAGTACTGCCCGAACACTCGATTCATCTCGATATACGAATCCATGTCCGTCAGATAGACATGGACATAGACCACATTGTCGAGAGTGAGCCCCGCCGATTCCACGACAACTTTGAGGTTATCGAGAGCTTGCCGGAATTGCGCGCCGAATCCGGCCGGCATCGTTCCGTCTGCGCGGCGTGGTCCTTGGCCTGAGACGTAGAGATAGTCACTCGCATCCACACCGGGCGAGAGAGAATGGTTTGGCCCGGAAGGAGTATTGGCAGGTACGACAGCATGCACTTGGGCCTGAGCCGGAAGAAGAGAAACCAACAGCAGGAAAAGGCCGAAATATCGCGTGAATGTTGACAGTTGCACGGTTCCCTCCCTTTCCGCCTACGCAGCCCTCTTCTGCGCCGCGCTCAGCACAGCGCGTAATCTCTGCCCAACAATAATTTCCTCTCCGGGTTTGATCGTCATGGAAACCAGTTCGATGTGATCGGGCGCTTTGCGTACTTTGCTGTTGGGATTGCCTTCGCGTACCGCCTTTACCAAGCTGGGGTTGTCCGCGCCTAGTATTTCGATGACAGGATCATTGGCACGAAGTTCATTCGCACAGTCGGAAATAGAAAAGTTCCAGGCCGCCTGGTCCCACTTCACTCTTAAGGTTGGATAGCGGTTTCCATCCTCGGGGATATACGTGCTGGTGGTGACCCCCGGCACGGTTTCGACCAGCTTGCGGATGCGATCAATGCGCGCATTCCACTCCGCGTAAAGTTTCTTTTCGTCGACCTTCAGCCAGGTTTCAAGCGCGGTCAGGCAACCGACGACTTCTTCCTTGCCGACTTTCATGGGGCGGCAAATGGCGCCTTCGCGTGGGCTGCTATTCAGGAGAGCAGCTTCGATCAGGTCTTTACGGCCCAGGAGCAAACCACTGCACTGCGGCCCGCGAAGCCCTTTGCCTCCAGAGAAGCAGTACATGTCGACTCCCATCCGGGCGTAGAGTTTGGCGTTCTCGACGGGAGGAATCCCAGCGGCATCGTCGACCAGGATCGGTACCTTCCGATCTTTGGCGATCTTCAGTTGCTGCTCGAGTTTTTCCCCCAGGTCGGTGCTATAGATCATGGCCGTGTTGTCATTGATGGCGTTGGCAAGCTCTTCCGGAGAATGCGCGAGAACGAGTTTGGCTCCGGTAAGTCGAATGGCGCTGTCAAAGGCGCTGCGGCCTCCTGCCATGACAACTTCATGCTTCAGCCCGGTAGTATCGGGAAGCTGCCAGATCAGCTTGTCGTCGGTGCCAGCCATGCACGCGGCCGTGGCGGCAGCCATGGCACCGGCGGAACCTGAGGTCACGATGCCGGACTCCGCGCCGGTCAATTCAGACAAGCGGCGACCGACCGCGCGTTGGAGTTCGAGCATGTTCACAAAATGCTCGGCAGCTTCGAGTTGGGCCTGGCGCACCTCGGGAAACTCCAGGGAGCCGCTGAGATAAGTCCAGGTACCGCGGCAATTGATGATGGTCTTCACGCCCAGCCGGGAATAGACGTTCTGCTTTGCTCCCTTTCCCATCGCCGTACTGGCGTGAGCATAGAGATCGCGAGCGGCAATTTGGCTCAGCAGCGGAGCTGCGGCCAACAATTTGACGAAAGAACGCCGACTAGAACCATTTCCAGGCATGGCGATTGTCCTTGAAAGTGTTGCCCTGTCTGTCCCCACAAATCAGGCACTTAGGGTTTAACACAGAAATTTGTTCTCGCCAATCATTTTCTTTCGTTTTATATTGAATTCTTTCCTTTGGCAGCTGCGCTAGATGGGATAGTGTGATGCTCCAACGTTTCATGGAGGGATATGGGGAACAAATCTTGGATTCTGCGATGTTCAGCGAACCTATTTCCGGTCTTCACTCGAATCATCGCAGGAGCCATTCTCACCACTGCGATCCTGTTGTGTCCAGCCCAGCCCCACTTGATTTCGGCGCAAACGGCACCCCAGGCCAAATCCACAGGCAGCACGGGCTGCCATGTGGAAAGTATTGACTATAAAGGCTGGAAGGCGCAGCAGATTTCTAACCGATGGGTACGACTCGCCATCGTCCCGCAAAATGGCGGACGGCTCATGCAAGTGACCTTCAACGGCCATGCCTATCTTTTCGTGAATCCCAAACTCGCGGGAAAATATATGCCACCCACTCAGAACCAGTGGTTTAACTACGGCGGCGACAAACTTTGGCTATTGCCAGAAGGCGATGACGACGAACAACATTGGCGCGGCGGTTCGGACTTGATCGACGACGGGGAATTCGTCTTTCGAACACTTTCGGATGGTCCAGGGTGCGGGATAGAAGTTACCGGCCCAGCTGATCCGCTTACGGGAGTCCAGTTTATCCGTACGATTCGCCTGGACTCTGACTCGCCCCATATTGCTTTTGGCGCGTCCATGAAAAACGTGAGCGGACATACCCTTGAGTGGGCGATGCAGTCGGTTTCGCAGTACGACACCAGTAACCCAGCCGATGCCTCACAAAGTAATCGCGATATTTGGGGATTTACCCAGGCGAACCCGTCCAGTGGATACTTGAATCGTTATCACGTACGGACGGGGCCGGCAGAAAACCCTGCGGCAACCATACGAGACGACGGATTGTTTTCTCTGCACTATTCCCACGTGGCGGCGGAGTTTTGGGTGGATTCAACCGATGGTTGGCTTGCGGTGGTTGATGGAAGCAGCCGCTATGCCATGGTCGAGCGTTTTCAATACGAAGTGAACAAAACATATCCCGGCAAGGCTTCCGTTATTTTCTGGACGAATGGTTTGCATCTGAGATTCAACAGTGACGGGGAGGCCTCCGTGAGCGATGGGGCGAGCGCCCCGTCTCCTTTCTATATGGAAGCGGAGATCAATAGCCCGATGTGCCACTTGCATCCGGAGGAGTCCTGCCAACTGCAAACAGATTGGTTCCCGACACGGGCAGACAGCGAGTTTCATGGAATCACTGATGCAGGCATCGTAACCAAACCGCTTCAGGCAGTCAGTCTGGAGAATGGCAAGGTGAAGCTGGCAGGTTCTTTTGGAGTATTTTTTCCCGGAAGACTGATTGCGCACTTTTATAACGAACACGGGTCAAGCACTGGAAACCTGTCGCTAGCGGAAGTGAGCCCAACGAATCTCGTTGTGCTGGACATGGAGACCGCGCCGCAAGGAAAGCCTACGCGAGTCTCTCTGCACCTGGAAGATCAGGGCGGGTTGGATCGAGGCGCACTTCAGGAGGTTCCAATCCGGACAGGGGGCATTCGTTGAAATGAAAATGCAATGTGCCAGGTTGTGCGCGCTTCTTGCCGTATGGTTCAGCGGGTCATTGAAAGGGCAGGAACGCGTGGTGATAAGTGCGCAGGACTTGCTGACAACTCCTGTTGGGGCGAATTGGACTTCCTACAATGGCGACTACACCGGACGCCGCCATAGCTCGTTGAAAGAAATCAATACATCCAACGTCCAGCAACTTCACGCCGCTTGGGTCTTCCATCCCGGCAACTCCCAGAACTTGGAAGCAACGCCGGTGGTGGTCAAAGGCGTCATGTACATGACTGCGGCCAACGATGTGTTTGCCCTGGATGCGCGCACCGGGCGCCAATTGTGGCACTACCATCGGCCCATTAGTTCTGGCTTGCTGGATGATGCGGCGTCGCACAAGAATCGCGGAGTAGCGGTATGGCAGAACTCTGTCTTTGTCGAAACCGATGACGCACATCTGCTGTCTCTCGACGCGCGTTCGGGCGGTCTGTTGTGGGACGTAGAATACGCTGACAAGGTCAAGCACTACGGGGCGACTGGCGCTCCGCTGGTGGTGAAGGACCTGGTGATTGCAGGGACCTCTGGTGGAGACTCCGGCGTGAGAGGATTTCTGGCTGCATTCGATGCGGCATCGGGAACGAAAAAATGGCAGCGCTGGACAATTCCGGGACCGGGAGAATTTGGCTCCTCCAGCTGGCCGGGTGCATCGTATCTCCATGGAGGCGCCACGACCTGGATGCCGGGAACGTATGACCCCGAACTCAACACGCTGTATTGGACCACCAGCAATGCGGCTCCGGATTTCTTAGGTGATTCGCGTCCCGGCGACGATCTTTATACTGCCTGTGTCTTGGCGCTCGACGCGGACAGCGGCGCATTGAAGTGGTACTTTCAATTCACGCCGCACGATTTGTATGACTATGATGCAACGGAAACACCCGTCCTCATTGATACCCAGGAAAACGGAGCGGTGAAACACCTCATGGTGCAAGCCAACCGGAATGGGTTCTTCTATGTTCTCGACCGTGCTACTGGAAAGTTTCTTCGCGCCACGCCATTTGTCGAAAAACTGAATTGGGCCAAAGGTGTAGACGCATCCGGGCGGCCAATTCCCACGGGGAGAATTCCAACCCCGGAAGGCACGTACATCTGCCCAGGAATCAATGGGGCCACGAATTGGTTTTCGCCTTCCTACAATCCCGATACCGGACTCTTCTATGTACTGGCTACGGAACATTGCAATATTTTTTTCGCAAAGCCCAGAAACTTCGTGCTCGGGGAGACGTTTTACAACACCGGGACCAATCATTCTTCGACGGAACCGTCCCAGAAAATCTTGCTCGCACTCTCTCCCTCGAATGGAAGAGTGGTTTGGAGCTACCCTCAAGTAGGAGCCGGAAGATCCTGGGGCGGGACGCTTTCGACAGCAGGCGGACTGCTATTCTTCGGCGACGATAGTGAATCCTTCGAGGCGGTCGACGCGAGGACAGGACGGGCGCTTTGGCACTTCAATACGGGACAGATGATTCGCGCGTCGCCAATGAGCTACGCTGTGGATGGTGTGCAATATGTGACAGTGTTGGCGGGGAGTGACGTATTCAGTTTCTCGCTACCGCATTGAATCGTTACTGTGGCTTCACTTCCAACAGCAGGTTCCCATCGAACTCAACCGGCAAATGTGCACTGTGTCCCGACACTGTCCCAAAGCTTTTTCCTGTGACATAGTCCACCGCACTGTAGTTGCGGTCTTCGAGGCCACGCAGCTCGACTGTTCCTTTCCACTGCTTTGCAAAGAAAGCGTAGTACATCGCCTGATCCTTGCGGATGACGTGTGCCTCCGGCACATCGAAGCCGATGTCATAAAGCTGCCCGAGGTACTGTCCTCTGGACAGCATTTTTCCGCGATAGATGCGGAGCCACTTTTCGAACACCTTTTCCCGCTCGGGCGTCAGATCCGACTTGCCGTGCTTTGTTACCAAAGACGGAATGACAAACTGCGTGCCCACGACGCCTCCCACGCCCAAAGTGGAGGCAAAGTCGTTGCCGCCATCGCTCAGTTCGACGTGATCGCCGAAGTAGGGGACGTTGTCTCCCATCAATGCCTTTAACGTTTTTCCCTTGGAGCGGACCTGAAAAGAGCTGGTCGGGTCGGAAGCCACCGACATATTGAAGTGCGGCATGGTGAAGAAGGAGTACGCAGTGCCGCAAGGGCAGAACTCAACCAGCGCTCCCGGCTTCACCGCCTGCGCGGTTTCATAAATTGCCTTAAAGAAATCCGGCAGAGCTTCGACCGATTCCTCCGGCCGGGCGTGATGGTGGGCTGGGTTGTGGCAGGCTGGAACTCCGTTCATGTCCTGGCCGTCGAGCTTCAATCCGTCAAATCCCCAATCCAGCAAAATCTTGCGTACTAACGCCTTGTGATGCTCAACCGCGCGCTGGTCGGCTGGACACAAATAATAGGAATCCCACCAGGAAACTTTTTGCACTGAGCCATCGCGGTTCAGCAGTTCGTAGTCAGGATGTTTGCGCAGCAGTTCCGAATTTGGCACAGCGCTGAGCGGCGACCACCACAGCTGGGCTTTGAATCCTTCCTGATGAATGCGATCCACCAGGACCTTCATGTCAGAGTCTCCTTTGGGGAACTTCTTGGGATCGAGTTGCCAATCACCCACGTTGTTCTGCCAGCCATCATCAAGCGTGACCCAGGCGAATCCCAAGCGCTTTACCGTGGGAAGGGAGTCATACACCTGTTGCGGCTGTACTTTTCTGCCATATCCCCACGCGCACCAGATAGCGCCGAAAGCCTCATCGGGTGCCGTTGCCATTTGGAAACCTTGTTTCATCATGAAGCGTCGATAGTCTACGAGGGTGCGGAAGTAGTCTCCCCGGTGGACGGCGACGAATGTGCGAAAGGTATGAAAGCTTTCGCCAGGGGCGAGCGACCTGGGTTTGGCAAAGCTCACAGCAATCTTGGCGTGCGCTGAATCAGGCATCGACACAGGCAAGGAAACTAACTTTGGACGCGGCTCGACGTGCCCCACTGCGATTCCAACATCGCGGCGCCAGACATCGACAATCGGCGTGCCCCCGCCGTAGTCGCTGGCGTTCATACCTTGATAATTCTCCTGCCGAAACCTGGCGTGCAGCGGCAGGACCCAGTTGGGACGTTTCTCGTAGGAACCGCTCTGGTACGACCAGAAAGCGGGCAGGGAAGCGCTGCGTTGCGCATGCAAGGTGTACGAGTTGTTAGCCCAGCTTCTGACCGCAAGTTTGGTCTTTCCAGTATTTGTGTACTCGACATCGAAGAATGCCATCGCCGGAAAGTCGTCATAGATGGTGACTGTGACCTTCTTGGTGAGTGTTCCGGCTTTTCCTTCAACGGTGAGTTGAGTACCGTCACCGAAAATATCTTTTGTACGCTCTTGTTTTTGCGAGGTGAGGAGAAAGGCGGGCCAGACTCGGTTGGCGATGGTCACGGTTTCAGAGGCTGTAAACGGCCCCATCGAGGTGTCCTTACCGCCGAAGCGGGCAACCACGCGGCTGCGTAGACGGTGATCAAATTCAATGCGCACATTGCCGCTCTGAATCAGAGGCTCGCTCATGTGCAGGTCCGCAGCACCAATCGGCAACCGGGACGCAAGCACGATGGCAAGAGCAATTCCAAGTCTGGTCATAGTCCCTACGTTCAGCTTCGACATCGGTCACTGGATCCCATATTGCTATCCGCAACTAGACAAAACGAAATAAAACGATATAAATAGTAACATTTCGACAGTCGCGATGCGAAACAGGCCGGGAGGAGATACCAATGCGCCGTAGAGATTTTTTGAAAAACTCTGTTGCGGTTGCCGTGGCTACAGAACTTGGATCGGGGAAAGCGCAGGCGAGGGTCCCCGCCCACACCTGGGGAGACTACAACTTTGGTTCCGGTCCCACGGTGACCGATCGCCTCAATCAGGGACCGTTTCCTCAATACCCACCCGATGCGGTCATTCCCACTGATGATGTGGTGATGACAACAACATGCGCGGACGACGTTGTGCCAAATTATGGCAAAGGGTTGGTCACCTATATCACGGCCGACAGCGGTACGGACGAAATCAAGGCAGACAATATTCCCCAGGCGATTGAAGACCTGGTTCGATTTCCTTTGGGCCAGCAACTTTACATCCGCCCCACGTGGAGGGAGGTACAGCCGCGGCCCGGACGCATAGAGTTGCCCGATTACCTGAAGCTGGTCTTTGACTTGGCGAAGAAGAACAAGAAGCGGATCGGATTGCGCATTCAGATGTGCGCTCCTGACTATAAGCACGATGCGGCCCTGCCGGATTTTGTCCTCGAAAAGGTACCGAAGGTTGATCTGGTGCTCAGCGATCAGGAAAATAGCAGTTCTGCCAAGAGATATTTGGAGAACCTCCATTCTCGTTATCAGCCTCGCTATGACCACCCTTTTTTCCAGCAGGCATTCAAGGAACTGGTTGGCCAGTTAGCGGCGGAATTCGATGGTAACCCGCTCATCGAGTTCATTGATACGTTTATGTACGGTTTTTGGGGAGAAGGGCACACTTGGCCGTTCGCCAACAATCCTTTTCCTGACTACCTGACGGCAGAGCGCACCTGGATGAATATGCTGGAAGTCCAGCTTGAGCACTTTAAGAAGACTCCTCTGTTGACCAACACCCAACCCGACTACAGCCGGGTTGGCAATTCGGAACTCGTAGACCGCACCGTCCGCAGCAGCAATTGGATTCGCAGCGACACCATCTTTATCGAGAACGAGCAGATTGAAGCGCTCAGCAACCGTCCGCCCTGGGTCGCAGCATTGCTGGAGCAGGGGCTTCCCGGTAGACCTCCCGATCCCAAAGCCGCTCATGAAGGGATATCTCCGGCAGAAAACATGATTGCTCATGTAATGGATGTCGGGGCCAATTACTTTTCATTGTGGAACTTTCACCAGATCAGCGCACAGAACTTGATGACCTACTATCAGACTTATCCGGCGGCGTTTGATCGCATCAATCGCCGCATCGGCTATCAGGTGAGGCCGTCTTTCATCTGGAGCTATAAGGACAGTAGTTACCTTGGGCTAATCATCGGCTTCGCCAATGACGGCATTGCCGGTGTCCCGGGCGTGCTCCGAGTGACCGTGGAGAGTCAGGACGGAAAGGTATTCGCCAGCGGTTGTCTGGATGCCGGTTACCCATTGCCGGGCAAGATTCGCCAGGGACAGTTCGTGCTTCCGAACACGACAGATTGGAAGGGACTGAAGCTCAGAGCCGAGGTTGAGGTCAAGGGAATGCGCTATCCCGTGCGCTGGGCCTGTCATCAGAAGCTGAACGATGACGGCTCGCTCACACTGCGTCCCAACCTCCGTTAGGACATCGAGGCAACCGCTGGTTGTGAGACACCCGTAGGCATCGGATTCTGAGTTCGGGGCGCGTTGTTGTTCCATGTCCCTAACCTGCCAACCCAAGACCTCCTGCAACGGTGCACAATCAAACCAAACCTTTTCCGCCGGTACGTCGTGGATTCCCTCAATCAAGGAATGTCCAGAGTCCGAACCCCGCAGAAGGGCGTCTGTCTGGGAGGTGATCTGCTAGATCAGCACCCGCGAGACGAACTGGCCACGGTGATCGAAGGCACCTGGTATGTGGGCGAGGGAACGAAATTCGACGCAGGAAAGTTGAAGAGCTACCCGGCAGGTAGTTTCGTCTTCATTCCGGCTGGCGTGCCTCATTTTGTCGCAGCGAAGGAAGGCACTGTCGTCGTTCAGCTAACTGGCGTCGGGAAATGGCAAACTGACTACCTGGAGAAATAAAGTTTGACGTTCAACCCGGATGTGTTCTGCGCGGGAGATTGCGTCGCCCATTGTATGTCCACTAACAATTGGTTCGTGGCGCTACTGACGTGCGGCAATGGCTGGCCAACGGCCACCATGCCCATGCGATCTCGTCTCGTCACGGCTTGAAGTGGCGGTTATTCATAGGCCAATGCCTGGATGACGTCCTGCTTCACGGCTTTCCATGCGGGGAGGACGGCTCCCAACAATGCTCCTATGACCGAAACCCCGGACGCAATGGGCCACCAACTGTACACAGTTTCTTGGGCCAAGCTTGACGGAGCAGCATGCATCATCAGCCATTTGCTTCCATCCGTCATCGCGATTCCTAAAACGCTGCCGAGTATCGCGATCAGCAACGTCTCACGAAAGAGTAGATTCAAAATGTAGCCGGAGGAGGCCCCGAGCGCCTTTAGTATTCCGATCTCGCGCGTTCTTTCAAGCACAGCGGTATACATAGCCATTGTCACGACGATGAAACCTACAACTAAAGCAACGCCAATCACAACCCCGATGAAGTCTCGCAAGAGTCCAACACTGTTGATCGTCAAAAGGGAAGTAAATTCCTCCATCGTGTAGATGAAATAACCCGGCATTGTGTTCCGCAACTGGTCAACGACGAGTCGCGCACCAGTTGGGTCATCCACTTTCAGATAAATCTGGCTGAGCCTTCCGGAATTTCCTGTCAGAGTCTGAAGCACACTCAGCCGTGCGCAAATGTGGGACAGTTTGCCTGACTCGAAGATCCCCGATACTCGCCAGGCGTGATTCGCCAGTGTGATTGTGCTTCCAACGCTCAGTTTCTTCTCCCTCGCATAGAATTCATCGACGATGACGTCGTCATCGCTCTCAAATGGGCCACCGCTGACCCAGCGGAAGCCGTCGCTCAATCGATTGAATTGAGCGAGATCAATCCCTGTCAGGACGTCAAAGCCCCCCAGAGGTTGACCCATGGTGCCTGTGGCAAGTGTGACATGGGGCTGCTTCATCAGGAATGGCACCAATTTCTCGCTCATGGGAGAGGAACTAAGGCTAATGATGGAACTCGCGGGGGGCCGGACAATGATATCCGCTCCGACTCCGCGGGCGCGACGGGCCGCTTCGTGGAGCGTTCCGTAGCTGATCCCAACACCCTCCGGCAGGCGGACATTGCACCGGGAGTTTTGAAAGCCATGGCCATAATATCTCCGCAAAGTTGATGGCCAGTGGAAACACAGGTTGCGAAATTCAAGATCTCTATTGAGGTTCGCATAATATTGTGACACTCTACCCTCATTGTCATTTCGGAATGAAAGAGCCGTTTAATTGTCACCATATTCTGCAAAGCTCAATACGCGCGCCTGCCGACCGTAACGAAAAGGCCTCCCTCGTGCCCAAGAGCTCCCATCCATCCGATCTGCGCCAGCCATCCCTCAATGCGCCAGTTGTCGGCAGCGCTTGCAAACAACTCCTCCGATTCGTCCCCCAGCACGGCACTCGGGTAAGCGCGCACGTATTCCACGTCGTTTGCGGCAAACCAGCTCTGGACCTCAGCCAAAGTATGACGATGCTCTTCGGGATGCTGATATTGGTCTCGCAGCCATGCCGCGCAACGTGTCTGCTCACTCTCCCGATCGGATAGGACCGGATCGCACGGGATGAATCGGTAACCAGACAGTCGCGCGACAAAGCGCCGGGCGCGGAGAGGTATTCGTGCGAATGCGTTGTAGACTCCCACAATGATCATGCCACCCGGGCGTGCCAGTCGCACGATGCTCGCGAATGCTGTACTTGGGTCTGGAGTGTGGTGTAAGACCCCCGATGAGTAGACCACATCGAAAGCACCCGCTTGCAGGCCAGGATGATGCAAGTCGGTTTCGATGAACTGTACCTGATCAAGGTCGAAACGTCGCGCCGCGTCAGCGCCCAGCCTGAGCGAGGCGCGGGTGAGATCCGCCGCAATCACAATCCGATGAGCACTTGCCAAATACAAGCTCATCTGGCCGGTGCCACACCCGATCTCTACGATGCGGGCATCTCCCGGAATCGCTCGGTCGATCAATCCGGCGAACTCACTGCGCTCGGCGCGCCCTCGCAACCAGCTCAAGCTGATGCGTGGCGGATAATCAGGAAAAGGTACCTGTTCATAAAAGTCGCGCACAATTTCCGTTCGCCTGTCGCCCGGCAGTCGTAAATTGGGGATTCCATCTGGCGCCTCGTAGCGCATACCGCAGTCGCGACAGGACAAATCGTTTCTTAGCGGCCCCGCGCACTTCAGACAGGCGAATAGCTCTACGAAGGCATCCACGGATTACCAGATTGAGTAGATGAACGGAGCCAATGCTTCAACCGCTGTACCGAGAATGAGCAGCAGCCCGGTCACACACAGAAAGATAGCCAGCGGCGTGAGCCAGCGCCGATCGGAATCGCTTTGCCATAATCCTCGCGCCAACTGTGCCATGGATCCGAACGTGCTGCCAAAAACGATTAGTCCGCGTCGGGTCTTGCCACGCGTCTTAATCATGCAACCTCCTCCCTAATTCTCTCTCCTTCTGTGCTTCCCAATGCTGAAGTACGCTTCGTGACTCGAGTCCCACCGGCGACCAGAACATCGATCTTCGAGCGCAGGAATGTCGAATACCCTTCGACCGCGCGATTGACAATCGGTTCTCCCGCCAAATTAAAGGATGTGTTGAGCAGCACGGGAATCCCGGTGCGCCGCCCGTATGCTTCCAGCAATGCATGCAGACGTGGCGCCATCGCACGCTCCAGCACCTGTACTCGCGCGGTCCCATCGACATGTGTGATTGCCTGGAGCTGCGATCTCCACTCGGGCCGAACGGGATACACACCGGACATGAAACGCGCCAAGCGTGTGCCGCCTGGCGGAATATCGAAATAGCGTCCCGCGGCTTCGATCGGGACGACCGGCGCAAAAGGACGGAATGGCTCGCGGTATTTGATTTCCCGGTTGAGGCGATCGCGCATTTCGGTCGTATGAGGCGCTGTGAGAATGCTACGGTGGCCAAGCGCGCGCGGCCCGAATTCGAGAGCACCCTCCATCCATCCAACGATGCGGCCGGCCGCCAGATCGTTGGCAATCTGATCGATGAGCGCGCCGTCTTGGAATTCGCTGAGCAAGTGACCGTCTTCTTGCGCGATGCGGGCCAACTCAGATTCTTCGACCGAAGGTCCCCAAAAAGGATGATCGGGGAAGTCGCGATCGGGATTTCCGAAATGAATTCGGTCACAATAAAGCGCCGCGCCAATTGCGCATCCAGCATCGCCCGGTGCAGGCGGCACAAATATGCGCTCAAAGCCGGATTCTGCCAGGAGACGTGCATTAGCTACCCCGTTTAGGGCCACACCACCTCCCAAGCACAAATCGGTCAAGCCGGTTTCCTGATGGAGCGCTTGGGCAAGCTCCACGAGCGTGTCTTCCAGGACCAGTTGCACGCTGGCAGCGCAATCGGCGAATCTCTGACCCTGCGCTGTGTCCAAATCAATCGGCTCATAAAGATTTCGCGCCGGACCAAAGAGTTCGACGAAACGCGGCGAATAGGACCGTGCGGCGGTGGTGTGAAACTCGAAGTAATCCAAGTCGAGGGTGAACGCGCCGTCGGGAGTGCGGCGTATCAGCTTACGCACTTGCTCGACCAGGGTGGGCTGGCCGTAGGCAGCGAGGCCCATGACTTTGTATTCGTCCTCGTTCACTTTGAAGCCGAGATACGCAGTGAATGTCGAATACAGCATCCCCAAAGAATGCGGAAACCTGATTTCACGAAAGCGCCTGATTTTTGTGCAACCGTTCGAATCTCGCTCGCCGTCGCCAACTGAGAGCGTTGCCCACTCACCCACCGCGTCGGCCGTCATGATTGCGGCACGGTGCGTTGGCGCAGTGAGGAACGCGGCTGCTGCGTGAGACTGATGATGCTCCGTAAACAGGACTTTGTGTCCGGGTACGCCTAAGTGCGATGAGATAATCCCGCGCATCCACACCTTCTCGCCCAGCAGATTCTTCATCGCTTTGGGAAAGGCTCTCCACGACTGCGGGAACGCGCGCAACGCGCAAGTAAGCACGCGATCGAACTTCAGCATCGGCCGTTCGTAGAAGACTACGGCATCTAGTTCGTCGGGCTCGACCCCAGCATTCTGAAGACACCATTCGATCGCTAAGAGCGGAAAGGCAGCATCGCCTTTGTGGCGGGATAAACGTTCCTCCTGGACAGCGCAGACAGGCACGCCGTCAACAACGAGGGCTGCCGCAGAATCGTGGTAATGCGCCGAAATGCCAAGAACATTCATGTCAATATTGCCTGTTGAGTGAGTCGCTGTGTGCGGAACGGACTATTGTCCATCCGGGAAGTTCGCGACGCGCGGAGCGCTTCGCCAGCCAGGCGAATAGCGGCAACAGGACAAAGTACTGGATGGTCAGCAGTATTGAACCCAGTATTGCCGCAAGGCTCGTCGCAAGGCGCAAATAGGCCTTCCATAATCGGCCGAGGCGCGCACGCCACAAGTGACGCTTGTGCCGCTGAGGTTCGACTCGTGCGAGTTGGGTGAGGGTGTAGTTCATGTGAAATGTCTCATCGTGCAGAATCTCTTCAAAAATCGCGCGCGTCGGTGGGTCGTGCTGCATTGCGTCACGATAGACCGTGAAGCGGCTCGCTGCTGCCTTCTCTGATAAGTGCAGAAAAGCGAGCATGGTTTGATCCGATTCCCCGTCTACCTGCAGATCGTCAAGACCGTGCCCGCCAGGTGCAAGCCAATCACCCTGGAACCCGGGATTAGAACCGGAACGGCACGCCCTCAAAAGCTCGCCTGCGCGATCACGAAACAGAACCCCATGACGAAATTCGTCAATCGCGTGTTCCAGATATAGGCGTCGCAAAAGGGGGTCTGTTGTAACCTCGGCCGCGCGCAGGATATCTCGGCCTCCGTCGGTTTCGGTTTCGCCGAAGCGAAGGAGTTTCTGCACACGCCGGCCGACATCGCTCCAGATCCAGCGATGTACAGGAGTCAGCATTCGGTCAAATGCTGTGGGCCGCTCATGGGGCCGAGGCGAGTCCATCATGGATTTGAGATGTGGAATTTGGGTCTGGAGTTTGTTAACGATTTGTCCTTTAATATGGATGAGAATTCGACTTCCATCCTTGCATCAAAGCCGTCCCTCTGAAGCTTTCCCAGCCGGCAACTTTTTACAATCTTTTGACTTGATGAGAAGCCTCGGCTCCATAGGTGAGCGCATCCATTTGTTGAGGCAAGTCGTGGAAAACGTGCTTTCGGTGCGCGAGCCGCGAGTATTTAAGTATTTCGTGGCGCGCGCCATTACCGAGATCGTGATCGCATCCATCGGCGCCGCGTTCCTCGCCTGCGCGATTGTCGCTAACCAGCGCTTTCTAGATAGGCACTTCGTGCCGTCCTTTTTTCTGCCTCGGCATTGGTACGAGGTAATGGAAACTTCCGGTCGATTGGTTGTGGCCGCACTCGGCGCATGGCTCGTGACCGTGGGACGGTCCCGCGCTGGACGATTCGCTTACCGAGCCCCGGGTCGCGCGTTGCACGTCGTCATCGCTACGGTCCTGGCACTCGGGGCCAGCAACCTGATGCTGCGGCATGTACACCTCCGTCCGTACGAGTGGTTGTCCCCCAATGACGAGCCGCGCCGTCAACTCGATCCGCGACTTGGGTGGACCTGGGTGCCCGGGCGTACGGGACACAAGATCGTGGGCGGGCGTGCCATCGACTACGCCATCGATCCGGCGGGATATCGAGTCATCCGTGTCGATCAGCCCGTGAATCTCGAGCGCCCCACCATATTGTTCACTGGCGAATCCGTGATGTTTGGCGAGGGACTTACTTGGGAAGAGAGCATCCCGGCTCAGGTTGGCGCGATGATGGGAATGCAGACGGCCAATCTAGCCGTCCACGGATATGGCAACGATCAGGCGTATCTGAGGTTGCAGACGGAACTCCCCCATTTTCGCCAACCAGTGGCCGTAGTGTCGCTGTTCATGACAGCGCTCTTCGGGCGGAATCTGGATCAGGATCGACCGCACCTTGGTCCAGGACTTGTCTGGCTGCCGGCTGAGCAGCGCCCGCGTATCTCTTCGCTCGCGAAGCTGATCGTGCCTTACCGCGCCGACACGACGGTTGAACGCGGTGTGACGGTGACTCGACAGGAGCTTTGCGCCACAAGTGATCTGGCACGCACGCATGGGGCGATACCGCTCCTTGTTGTCTTACAGTTCGGCCACGAAGAGGAGCCTGAAAGAGCGTTGCGTCGCCGGATTCTCGACAACGCTGGCATACCTTATGCCTTGGTGGAGATTGATTCGTCCTGGCGTCTGCCTTGGGACCGGCATCCCAACGCGCGCGCCGCTCATGCGATCGCTACTGCCATCGCGAGTGAGTTGCGAGGACGCTTGCTGTTGCAGCCTGCGTCAGGTAGTGTACCTGGCTCTTATCGCGAACCTCTCTCACCAAAGATGCCGACCCGCGGGGCGCGATGAGCTTCCACTACACAGAAATGTCAAAGGCCGGCAATTTAGCCGTCACCGCTGTGGACGGTCTTCCGGGCAAATGCATCCCCATAGCAGACGGATTGTTCCTCAAATGGGGATGAGTGGATGAATTTTGTTTCTTGGTTGCTGCTTTGTCAGGATGCGAGGTCTTATGGATGCTCTCCGGTGTAAGCTCTTCCCGCTCGTTGCAGTCTGGATTGTGATCATTCAGGCGAGTGGATTAACCGCCGAGCAGATTCCTGTGCGCCACATCGAAGGCGTGACGCTCGGTTTTCTGGTGCTGCGAAGTCCAAATGGCGAAGCACTCGCCTACGGCGATTGGAAGCAAGTGGTGAAGCCTGATGGGCTGGTGGTGGGCGATTTACGATTTCAGTTCAAGGACGGATCGCACTACGAGGAGATCACGAAGTTTACCCAACGCGGCACGTTTCGGCTGGTGAGCGATCAGGTGGAGCAGAAAGGACCGGCGTTCAAGCAGCAAAGCGAGAGCTGGATTGACGCAAAGACGGGCCATGTCACAGTGCGAACGAACGAGAATGGTAAAGAGAAGACGACGACCAAGCGTCTTGACCTGCCCGAAGATGTCTCGAACGGATTGCTTTTCGTACTCCTGAAAAATGTGGATTCCTCGGCGGAGACTACCGTTTCATTCGTGGCAGCGTCTACAAAGCCGCGGGTCGTGAAGTGGAATATCGTTCCTGGTCCGGAAAAGACCATCAAAGTAGGCCTGATGACACAGAAGGCACAGCACTACGTCGTGAAAACGAAAATCCAAGGTCCGGCAGGTGTCGTTGCTCCACTCGTAGGGAAGCAGCCTCCGGACATTCATGTGTGGTTGGTAAAGAGCGAGGCGCCCACGTTTGTGGAATTCGAAGGGCCCCTGTCTGAGGACAACCCAGTGTGGCGCATCGAATTGACAGCGCCGGAGCCGGATTCAAAAGGCGCTAAGACAGAGTGACTTTGCGAAGTAGGTCGCCGGCTAGTTTTGGTTGTCGAACCGCATAACGGTAACTGGGAGTCGAAGCTGGGTCTGGTGCTGATTGACATAGCCGTCAGCATCGCATGCTGCAACGCCAGAAAGGATCGATGGAACTGGCTCAGAAGGGACTCGCCATACTGAAAGATGTCGCACGGCATCCCGATGCGCAAGCCTATCAGGTCTTTGACGCTGCGAAAGCCGGAATCGTGCTATTACATTTGTCAATATGTAATGGAGGCAAACATGGAATCCGTGATTACCGTCAAGGGCTAGGCCCACCATCCCGAAACCTATCCGTGCGCTGTGGGACACAGACTCGACATTGAGTCTAGGGGCACAAACGGCCTTGGAGACTGCATTTCACCGAGGGACTCTGGTCGCTGCTGCTCCTGTGTTCGCAGAGTTGATCGCGGTACCTGGTCGCGGCGAAGCGTTCGTCGGTTCTTTTTTTGAGGAGACAGGAGTCGGGATCGATTGGGAGTTGCCAGAGCAAATATGGCGATTGGCCGGACGAGCTTTTCAAGCTTATGCAGAACGCCGACGTGAGCAGCGCGATGTGGGTGCTCGTCGCATTCTCGCAGACTTCGTGATAGGGCTTCATGCATCAGCCAACGGATACCGCCTTCTAACTCTTGATGATCGTCTGTATCGCTCCTCATTTCCGACCATCGCAATAGAGACGTTCTAAGATCCCCCACGGGCAAGGTTTGCGGCAGGATCGACTCTTTGGAAATGCGCCGCTCGGTTGCGCGCCAAGAGTGCGCCCAAGTTCGGAAACAACCGCAGTCCGCCCAGCGCCCTTCGTCTTACGGCCGATCAGTCTAACGCTCCCTGGTCTACGCTTGAACTCTCGTCATTCGCATCTGGCTGTGCTAGGAGTGAGCCGGACTCACTGCTCAGATATTCGCAAGGCGGCACTCAGGGTCCTTTTCCCCACAATTTGAAGACCATGCCGCTATACTACCGCCGCAAGAAAAAGCCTAAGGACAATCCGACACTCGCGTGAAGCATTGAGCTTGAGGGATTTCCACCAGCCGCTGGGAACGAACTGCTGGTAGATGTCAAGGGTCGTTGATGCCATGGAATGAAGCATCTGACCTTGGGTGTCTTTTACATCCGCGCTGGCCATTTTCAGCCAAGGGCATGTGAAGTCCCTGAGACTGGGCAAGCTGACCCAGTCCAAATTCAATTGCGTGCTGCTGGTACTTTTTTGGTACTGAAATGTCTTCTCTTAGTCCCCAGCGTTGGGTCCCTGACTGGTACGGACAGGCTAAATCGTCTGCCGTGCTCCAACTACTAAATTGAACCTGTCCGCTTGTTTTCTTTACGTAGATACTAGGTTCGGTGAGGTGGGTGTGCAAAAAATCAGGGTTCTGATCGCTAACCGGCCCCGTCTGATGCGCGAATTAGTGCTAGCCACAATATCGGACCAGCCCGATATCGAAATCGTTGGCGTGCTGGAAGATGAAGCCTCAATTTTGGGGACAGTGGAACAATCGCCTCCAGATGTGCTGATCGTCGCGTTGGATCGTTCCGAGGATCGGCCCCACATCTGCGACGTGTTGCTGGATCGGTTCCCACACATGCGGATTCTCGCGTTAGCGGCAGAGCGCAACAGCACGATGTTCTATTGGGCCAGCCTCGACATTCGCTCGAATCGGATTGAGAACTCGGAAGAAAGCATTTTGAGTGCGCTACGTGGCCGCAAGCTGATCGCATCGGTCGCCCAAGAGACCGAGACGAACTCACGGGCAAATTGACGTTAAGGATTTAAGCTTTCTGGGTTATCAGTTTAAGAATCAGTAAGTTAGCTCAAGTAAACCTTGTAAGTGAGAGGGCGAAGCTGTGATTGCGATAGAAACTCCCGACGGCAGCGTGGCCTCGTTTCACGGGGCTGAAATGATGTGCCCTGGCAGCGACCGGCAAAATTCTGCCTGGTATGCTGCTTACACTTGTGCGCGCCACGAGAAACACGTTGCGAGACAATTGCTGGATCGTGCCATCGAAAGTTTCCTGCCGACTTACCGCAGTGTCCGCCGCTGGAAAGATCGGCGTAAGGAAATTGAGCTTCCGCTTTTTCCGGGATATGTTTTTGTCCGACTGGCAAGTGATGACCGTATCCGAGTGCTTCAGATTCCCGGCGTGGTTCGGTTTGTGGGTTTCAGTGGAAAGCCGGCTCGGCTGGAGAACAGCGAGATCGAGTCATTGCGTAGTGGGGTCGTGAACGGCATGCAGGCCGAACCTCACCCTTTTTTGAAAGTGGGGCAACGAGTACGCGTAAAGCACGGGCCCCTGGCCGGAACCGAAGGTATTCTCTTGCGTAAGAAAGACCATTTGCGACTAGTGATTTCCTTGGACCTTATTATGCGTTCCATTGCCACCGAAGTTCATGCCGTCGACCTTGAATAAGCCGCTGTTTGTCAGATATGCAGATGGGGGCGTACTGCACTCATCTCGCTCTTTCAGATACACCCGCCAGTTGGAGGTTGTCGTGAAAACCCTATTACCGAGTCGCATGTCGAAGTTTATTACCAGTGTTTGCGTGTTGCTCCTTTGGTCTGTTTGCCAATTGTCTGCCCAGGACACGCGCAACTACGGCAGCGTACCGCGGGAGACGATAGCCCAGAGTCGCGCGGAGATTGAAGCAGAGCAACGTGTTTCCTTGTCAGCGGACACAATTACCGAGCTTCTTCAAGCTGAGCCGGGTTTGCTGCTGCAGATTAAGAAGCAGTTGGTACGCAAAGCTTTTGAGCAGGGGCGCTTGCTTGATCCAACAGAATTGACTGACGATGCTGTCTTCCGCTTGTTGCGCGAAGATGAGAACGTTCGAATTCTGGCGACTCGGGAAATCGAGGACCGGTCTTACATCCGTCCAAAGCCCAGCAAACAAGAACTCGCAGATGAAGTCTATGGGCAGCGCATACCACTGCAAACCGAAGGAATTGATCAGCCAGCAGCGGCTGCCGCTGTCCAGAATGCAAATCAAAGCCAGGAAGAAAGGTATTGGACACGCCGGGATATCCTGCAGCAGAAAGCTCCCGCATCGCAGATCACAACACCAAACGCCGCACCGCCGGCTACTTTTCAGCCCAGTAATCCAGCCCGTGACTTGAATATGGCTCGTTTGGGATCATCCGTCGATCCTTTTGATAATCCCTATGAATCGATGGGTAACGACTATGGACTCTCCCGGATCCGCCCGGAAGAATTACCCGCTTTATTGCAAGCCTCTGCCACGGGAGGAGCAGCTCCCGGAATGCGTACGCCTGGAAGCGACGGCCAACCAGCCTTGGGGATGGGAGCGTCCGGACTTAGTTCGTTCGGGGCAGGCTCGTCTGGGATCAGTGCATTGGGATTGGGTGCAGCTGGTTTGCCAGGCGGCTCCATTCCCGATACCAAAACAAGTTCTATTCCGCGTAGTCCGCAGCGCGCAAGCTTGGACCAGCATTATCGCGGGCTTCCATCTTCGAATGATCCCACCTTGGCTCAGCCCGTGATTCGCCACCGCGCCAACCCATATGCCAATGTTCCTGCACTCTACGATTTATATTCGCAAGTGGCGGGACGTAGTCCTGTGTTAGAGCGATTTGGCGTAAACATCTTCCGCAATGGCTCGGGAAACTTCGATGAGCTTCCGATGGACCTTCCTGTAGGGCCCGAGTACGTTTTGGGCCCGGGCGACGGACTGAATATTGAGTTATGGGGAGGCGTTTCACAACGCCTGCAACGAATTGTGGACCGGCAGGGGCAAGTAGCGTTGCCAGAAGCCGGACCAGTCCAGGTCTCCGGACGCACGCTAGGGGATGTACAGCGTGTGATGCAAGGAGTAATGCGCAGGCAATATCGCGATGTTGATGTGGATGTTTCTCTCGCTCGCTTACGCACCATACGTGTATATGTGGTCGGAGATGTGCAGAGTCCGGGCGCTTACGATATTAGTTCGCTTTCAACGCCGCTTAATGCCCTTTACGCAGCGGGTGGCCCCGGTGGCGGCGGTTCGCTCCGCACACTTGAGCATTATCGTGGCAAACAATTTGTACAGAAGATCGACACCTATGACATGCTCCTGCACGGTGCAAGCAAAGACATGGAGCGAATTCAACCGGGAGACACCATCAAAGTTCCGCCCCTCGGGCCAGAAGTTACCGTCGAAGGCATGGTACGTCGTCCTGCCGTCTATGAACTCAATGGGGCGGCAAGTTTGGCCGAAGTTTTAGAATTGGCTGGCGGTGTTCTACCTACCGGCACGCTGCGCCATATTGATGTCGAGCGTCTGGTAGCTCATGAAAGCCGGACTATGTTGCGCCTCGATCTTCCTGAGACCAATGATGCCCAAGCGGTGAATAAGGCTCTTCAGGATTTTCAGGTCGAGGGTGAGGATAAAATTCGAATCTCCCCTATCGTCTCCTACAACGATAAAACTATCTATCTCGATGGCCACGTTTTCCATCCGGGAAAATATCCTTATAAAGATGGAATGACGGTCGCTGATCTCGTAAAGGCGAACCAACTGCTCCCGGAACCCTCGCGTCGGCATGCCGAGATTATCCGTTTGCAGGCCCCTGACTTTACGCCAATTGTGTTGGCGTTCAATCTCGGCGAGGTATTGGACGGGAGCAACAAGAACCTGGCGTTGAAACCGTTCGATACGGTGCGCATCTTCGGTCGTTATGACTTCGAAGATCCTCCCGTAGTCAGCGTAAGTGGCGAGGTGCGTGATCCTGGCGATCACGTGACTAATGGAGTTACTCGCTTACGGGATGCGATTTATCTCGCGGGAGGAGTAACCCCGGATGCTCAATTGGATGATGCACAGGTTTTTCGTCACACCAGTGATGGCAAAATCCGTGTGATCAGTGTTGATTTAACGAAAGCGCTTTCCGGTGATCAGGCAAACGATGTTTTGCTTGAGCCGAAAGATCGGGTATTTATCCACCGCAATCTGGCAAAAACAGATCCACAAGCCGTTACGATCCAAGGAGAGGTGGGCAGACCTGGTAAATATCCACTGGGCGAAGGCATGACTGCGTCCGAGTTGGTGCGATTGGCGGGAGGCCTTAAACGAAGTGCGGATAGCCAAACTGCCGATTTGGCCAGGTATCTCGAACAAGGGGGCGTAAAGCGGGTTGGAGAACAACAGACGGTGGATATTGCCAAAGCCATGTCGGGCATGACGGAGAGCGACATTACGTTGCGCAATGGCGACGTGCTGACGATTCCGCAGATCGGTGGCTGGAACGATATCGGTGCATCCATCACGCTCAAGGGTGAAGTTGTGCGGCCTGGCACATACGGCATTCACGAGGGCGAGAAATTAAGTTCGGTCCTTGCACGCGCCGGTGGTTTTCGCTCCGATGCTTATCCCTACGGAGCAGTGTTGGAGCGCACCCAAGTTCGCGAACTTGAGGAAAAAAACCGCGCCGACTTAATACGCCGGGTGAAAAGCGAGGGCGTAATACTGACTGGTGTACCCGAGAGCGATCCTAACCAGAAAATGGCAAAGGAAGCTGCGTTAGCGCAATGGGAAACGGCTATTACGAAATTGCAGAACACCCCGCCAGTGGGGCGCTTGGTTGTCCATATTTCAAGTGATGTAAAGCGCTGGGCGAACACTCCCGGAGATCTGCAGCTACGTGCTGGGGATGTGTTGTTGGTACCCAAACAGCCGAACTTTGTGATGGTCGATGGCGCTGTTTATAACCCCACCGCAATTACCTTCCGGCCAGGCCGGAATGCGGAGTGGTACTTACGGCAAGCAGGCGGCCCAACGCAAATGGCAAACCGCAAGGCAGTCTTTGTGGTTCGCGCCGATGGTTCCGTAGTTGGCGGCACAGGAGGCATGTTTAGCGGTGGTGCTCTGACTACAGAATTGCGCCCAGGAGATTTGGTCATGATGCCAGAGAAGGCTGTCAGTGGCACAAGTAAATGGAAGACTACATTGGAAGCCTCTCAGCTAGTGTATTCAATCGGTGTCGCGATCCAGGTCGCCAAGAGCTTTTAACGCGTGAGTTGTAAATTGTTGGGCCTAAGGGTGCGAGCTGTCATAGTCATGTTGTTATTTGCAGAGCTGGTTTCTGGGCAGGTGCAGGGTGACGCGAAAGCGAAGCCAAACAAGGATGATCCCACCAGCTCTGACATCGCTATCAACACGCCGATTCCTACCGAGGCCGAGAAGCAAGCCAGCCAAAAGAATAGTTGGGGGCTATTGCCTCCGGGCGCCGATCCGGAAAACCGGTTGTTCATACCTTTCGCTAGACATCTCGTACAGGATCAAAAGCAATTTTGGACGTATCCACTCCACGCGCGTCGAGATGACGCCAAGTACTTCTTACCATTTCTGGCCTTTACAAGCGTAGCTGTAGCGAGTGACAGCTGGATCACAAAACAAGTCCCCGCTTCTCCCAGCCAATTGAAGCACAGCCTCGATTTTTCAAACTACGCACTGTACTCACTGATTGGCGGAGCAGGTGGGGCCTACGTTTGGGGACACATAACGCACAACGATCATTTAAGTGAGACCGGATTCCTAGCGGGAGAAGCAGCAATTAACAGCACGGCCATCACATACGCATTGAAAGGCTTAACTCAGCGGCCGCGCCCTCTGGACGGAAATGGCACCGCGGGTTTTTTCCGTGGGGGCAGTTCATTCCCTTCGGAGCACGCAGCCATCGCGTGGTCTACAGCCAGTATCCTGGCCCACGAGTACCCTGGCGCTCTCACGAAATTATTGGCGTACGGTCTAGCATCCGGAATCACAATTTCTCGGGTCACTTCCAAACAGCACTTTGCCTCTGACGTTATTGTCGGCAGCGCGCTCGGGTGGTATATGGGGCGGCAAGCTTATCGTGCTCATCACGATCCGGAACTCGGGGGCTCGGGGTGGGGATCAAGTGCATCCCGGGATTATGCATCCGAAGGACACTCCTCGGGCAGTAAAGGCTCACCTTCCGTTCCTTTGGATAGCTGGGTCTATCCGGCATTCGAGCGTTTAGCTGCATGGGGATACCTGCAAACTGAAATGCTGGGCGAGCGTCCGTGGACACGTCGCGAATGCGTCCGTTTACTGGAAGAAGCATCCACAACCATACCTGTTGACGATACAGATGATGGCGAAGCGGCGAAAATATATGAGTCGTTGCGAGATGAATTTGAAGGGGAACAAGACAAACTCGACAGTGGCAAAAATCTGGGCCTGCGCCTGGATTCACTTTACACGCGCATAACCAATATCTCCGGCGCACCACTTACTGATAGCTACAACTTCGGGACGACCATAGTCAATGACTACGGTCGTCCGTTTCAGGAAGGGGCCAACTCCTACAGTGGCTTGTCCAGTTACGGCACCGCCGGGCCCTTCGCGTTTTACGCGTGTGCCGAATACCAGCATTCGCCTTCCGCTCCTGGGCCTTCGATGGCTGTGCGCCAAGCGGTGGCGAGCGCATTGGGAGTTCCGATCATGCCTCCCTCAACTTTTGCAGAAATCAACCGGCCCCAGCTTGTGGAAGGATACGTGAGTCTGGCGCTGAAAGGATTTCAGTTTTCGTTCGGGAAGCAGTCCCTCTGGTGGGGGCCGACAGAAACTGGGTCCATGATCTGGAGCACAAATGCCGAACCAATTACGATGTTTCGAATCTCAACTCCTGAGCCTTTTAAACTACCCAGCATCCTAAAATGGTTGGGCCCGATTCGCACGGAATTCTTTCTAGGTCAACTTCGCGGCCACCAATATATACTGGATTCGAGCGGAGTTGTAGGACCGGTTCTTTTCAAACAGCAGCCTTATATTCAGGGGCAGAAACTCAGCATGAAGCCCACCCCAAACTTAGAATTAGGGTTTTCCCGCACTGTCATATTTTCAGGCTCGGGGCACGCTTTTACTTTCCACAGTTTCTGGAAGAGTTTTGCCAGCTTTGGAGATCATAGCGGCCCTCTTGTCGCCAGCAATGACGCTGGTGACCGGAGGAGTGCTTTTGATATTAATTATCGGATTCCGCACCTGAGAAAGTGGCTTGCCGCATATTCCGATTCTTTCTGCGATGACGACGTCTTGCCCTTGGCTGCCCCTACCAGATGCGCCTGGAGTTTCGGCCTATACCTGCCACAGTTCCCAGGTTTGCCTAAACTCGACTTTCGCGCCGAGGGGGTTTTTACGGACGTTTCCGGTCTGCATACCGGTGTTCCCGGAAGAAACTATACCAACGGTGTCTATGACAGTGGATATACGAACTATGGCGATATTATCGGTAATTGGGTGGGGAGAGAAGGCCGCGGCGTGCAACTATGGACTACTTACTGGTTTTCCCCACAAAACAAAATTCAACTAGGGTATCGGCACCAAGGGGTTAATCCGGACTTTTTGCAGGGTGGTAGGCTGGACGATATTTCCTTGCGTAGCGATCTGACCGCAGGAAAAAGTCTGATGGTTTCCGGCGTTATACAGCACGAAAAATGGAGTTTTCCCTTATTGTCGGTAGATACAAAATCAAATTTATCTATTTCTCTCACGATTACCTATCGCCCTAAATGATCTCTTGCGAACCAGTTGGTGTGTGTTCAGGCAGTGATTCGATTTGTGCCCTGTGGTAACGAGCTTGTTGTGACAGATCTTTTCGAGTCATATTTCTTTAGATTAACCCTGTTGCCGTGAAAGCTTTGAATCACAATCGATAGACATCGTAGATGTATTGGAATTCCAAAACTCCATGAACCATAGAATGCCGCGATTCATGCTTCGAAATCGCCCATGGTTGATCGCGATTTTGCAGGCTTTATTGACTTGTTTTTCTTTGTTTGCCGCGTGGTTGTTGCGGTTCGATTTCACCGTCCCTTATCGCTCCACTCTTTTATTAGCGATGCCAGTACTTCTGTCGATTCGGTTGGCCGCGATGGCCTATTTCGGCTTGCTGCGAGGTTGGTGGAAGTATGTCGGTATCCGCGACGCGATAGACGTATTGAAAGCAGTGGGAACAGGATCATCAGTTTTTTGGATCGCGATGCACTTTGGCTTAACATCTACGGTTTTCCCACGGTCAATCTATATTTTGGAAGCATTACTAACATCAGGCCTTCTCGTGGGCGTACGCTTGCTCTCCCGCGCGTTCGCGGAATCAGTGCGAGAAAATACTGCTTCTTGCAAAAGAGTGCTGCTAATTGGAGCAGGAGCAGGGGCCCAGAGTATTCTTCGTGAAATCCGTGATTCTCGAAGTGGTTATGTGGCTGTCGGATGCCTGGATGATGATCGTTCGAAACGGCGGGTTCGAATCAACAATGTGCCTGTCCTGGGCACGGTGGATCAACTTTCTCAAGTGCTGGCTTGCCAGCGAGTTGAAGAAGTATTGATTGCCGTTCCCTCTGCCAGTGTGCGCCAGATGCGACGGTTTGTCGAAATTTGTGATAAGTCAAAAATTGCTTTTCGAACACTTCCCACACTTAAAGAAATCATTGCCGGCGAAGTCACAGTCAGCCAGCTCCGCGAGGTTAGCTTAGATGATCTTCTGGGGCGCGAGCCGGTGGATCTTGATCTCGACTCTGTTCGGCGCGAGATTTCGGGGCGCACGGTAATGGTGACGGGAGCTGCGGGATCGATCGGCTCGGAACTCTGTAGGCAGATTCTGGACTGTGCGCCCGCGCAACTTGTATGTTTCGACCAGAGTGAAAATGGTCTTTTCTTCTTGCGGCACGACCTTCAGGGACACCCAAACAGTTCTCGATTGGTGTTTTGTGTTGCCGATATCTGTGATCGGTCACGAGTGAGCAAGTTGTTGACACAATATAAGCCCTTGATCATCTTCCATGCTGCTGCGTATAAGCATGTGCCGATGATGGAATGGAATGTGCAAGAGGCAGTAAAAAACAATGTGCTCGGGTTGGTCACGCTGTTAAGCTTGGCGGAAAGCGCTGGCTGTAAGAATTTTGTCCTGATCTCGTCCGACAAAGCCGTTAATCCTACCAATATCATGGGAGCAACCAAGAGGCTTGGCGAATTGATCGTCTCCTCGCGCCCGGCAAATGGGATGCGTTGTGTTTCCGTCAGGTTCGGGAATGTGCTTGGGTCGAGCGGCAGCGTCATCCCCGTACTAAAACAGCAACTTCGCAATAATCAACCATTGACCGTGACTCATTCTGAGGTAAAGAGATTTTTCATGATCACGCGCGAGGCTGTAGCCTTAGTTTTGCAGGCATTTACTCTTGGTACCAACGGGGACATCCTCGTTCTTGATATGGGGGAGCCCATGCGAATTATAGATCTTGCGCGCACACTGATCCGCCTTTCGGGTAAGTCTGAAGATGATGTTGTTATAAATTTCACTGGCTTGCGTCCTGGGGAAAAACTTGAAGAGGAACTTTTCTATCGTAGCGAGCAAGTGATTGCGACTGCATGCGAAAAGGTCAAACGTGTAAGCGGTTCATCAAGAAACTGGGTTGAACTGCAAAGTCAACTTGAGGAACTTCGTCTCTCTATGACAGTTGATGGTGCTGCGCCGGTGCGTACCAAGATGAAAGAGATTTTGCCCGAGTATTCTTTCCGAGATCAGGATATTCCCCCGAATGATATTCCATTTCTACGCGAACGCCATTTAGATCATGCAGTCGGGAAAGACTGACAGCCCGAGCAGATGGAAAGAGACGAAGCTATTCGGCGATGAATAAGGCTGCAAAAACCGTACCCCGCGATCCTGCAACGGAACCAGTTGAGATACACTCTGGCAATGGCCTAGGAGTCTTGTCCTCTTCAGAAGCGGAAGACCATTTGCTGACGATCAGCCGCTTGTTTTGGGAAAAGCGGCGGCTTCTACAACGAGCGGCCCTGGTTGGGTCATTGATAGCACTGATTGTCGGTCTGTTGACTCCCAATATTTATCATTCAACAAGTCGTTTAATGCCCCCCGACAACCAAAGCGGGTCAGGCCTGGCGGCCCTTCTGGCCAGTCGTGCTGGTAACGAACTTGGCTTTCAGCCGGGTGGCTTGCCGGGTGACTTATTAGGTGTGAAAACTAGAGGTGCGGTGTTTGTCGAAATTCTACGAAGCCGTACTGCCAAGGAAGACATTGTTGACCAGTTTGATCTGACATCAGCATATGGCCGTCCGTGGCTTCACCAGAGGGTAGCTCTAGACGATGCTGATAAAGAGTTGGGACAGAATACGGAAATCTCTGAAGATGCCAAGAGCGGAGTTATAACTATCTCTGTTGCGAATCGTGATCCTCATCTAGCGGCAAAGCTAACCCAGGGATATGTTGACCAGCTTAATAAGCTGCTCTCTGGTCTCAGCACGTCTGCAGCCGGCCGTGAACGGCAGTTCCTGGAACAGCGGCTCGTAGAAGTGAAAAAAGAACTTGAAGATGCTACTCATCAATTGAGTGAGTTCTCGAGCACGAACAGTACGCTCGATCCGAAAGAACAAGGTCGAGCTATGGTTGAAGCGGCGGCAAGTCTTCAAGGAGAATTGATTGCGGCAGAATCGCAACTCAAGGGATTAGAAGAAATTTATGCTGCAAGCAATGTGCGCATCCGTAGTTTGCAGGCTCGGATCGCAGAGTTACAGAGGCAGGTTAGACATGTAAGCGGATTAACAAGTTCAGCTTCTCCTGCTGAAGTTGGGGATGCAAATATGCCATTTCCATCCATAAGGCAGTTGCCATACCTCGGGGCCACTTACGCTGATCTATATCGTCGTGTAAAAATCCAGGAGACGGTTTATGAACTTTTGACCCAGCAGTATGAGATGGCCAAAGTACAAGAGGCCAAGGAGATTCCGACAGTGCGCGTGCTCGATCAGGCCGACGTGCCGAGAAAGAGGTGGGGGCCACACCGTGTTCTGCTAACATTGCTCGGGGCGATGGTTGGGCTCCTCCTCGGCGGAGTCTGGGTAATATCTACTGACCGGTGGGAAAGGTGCGACCTGAATAGCCCATACAAGACACTGGTTTCCGAAATTCTAGCGACTTCAAGGCAACATTGGGTATGGAAGCGAAGTGCAAGAGCGTTCGAGGCCGTTCACGTACTTTCAAATCGAGGCGAAAAAGCTTCATCTCTGGATGAAAGAGAACATTAAGAATCTGCCTCTCTTTGAAGCTGATCGGTCTCATGACGGCATTCGCCAATACGACGCGACTTCACCAAGTTCCTATTCTGCTCTCTGGGCTGCTTCTTGCGGGGCTATATTTCCCCAGTTCCCTTGGGGGCCACTATTCGATGATGCTATGGGGCGTTTTTTTTCTTCTGCTAGTTTGCGCGTTGTTGCGCCTCGTGCTGAGACAGGGTGGGCTGGCTGGCTATTTTCAATGTGCCAATTCCATGATACTACTTGCAATTTTGCTTGCCTCGACAATTATCTCTCCATTTCCAGAGTACCGCTGGGGTGGATTAGTTGGGTTTGCCGCATTGTCCTTGCTTTATGTAACTAGACTACGAGATATCACTGGAAGCCGTCTCTTACAGGCTGCATTTCTTGTAGCGAACTTGATGAATGTTTCGGCTGGAATTGCGGTTATCGTGGGAAATGACTGGATTAGAAACGCTCTCATAAACCACTACTCGGCGTTCTATCCCGGTTTGCTTCAAGCAATGATGGATGGTCATAAGCCGGTCTTGAGCTTCGGGTCGCATTCGACTGGTGCCTTCTTCACTTATTTTTTTTTCTTTCTGAGCTTTGAAACCTACAAACTTACACGGAAATCCTTAGATCTCTGGTTTTCTATTTGTTACGCGGGCTTTTGTTTAGCCATGCAATCCTTTACCGGGATATCCTTGTTCTTCGTAGTTGTTTCCCAATTTGGTTGGTTTTTTGGGAAAAGAAATTTGAAGGCTACAATCACGGTCACAGTGCTGGCTGCTGTCTCTGCTTGTTTGTTTGTTTACCACTACCTTCCTCGACCCGAAGAAAGGAATTCGGCCATCCAGCTAGTTACTATGGCCCTTAGTTCAGAATCCAACGGATTTCTAGGGCGATTTTCCGGTACTGGGAATTTACGTGCGACAATTGAATATTTCGTGGACCGTCCGTTCGCTCCAGTAGGCGTGGGCTATCGAAGCGATTTGTTCTTCGGCGATTCTGGTGTTATTGAATGTTTCTTGCGTGGGTCTGTGTTCCTGGTAGTCGCTGTTTATATGGGGTTTTATAAATTTCTTAAACACAATCTTTTGTCGCAAAGGGATCTCATTATGCTGTTTGTCGCAACTCTTGCATTTGAAATGGGGTTCTCTTCGCTAACATATATACGTAGCTTGTATTTACTCCCAGTGTTTATTGTCTATCTCAATGATTTGCGCCGTTCGGCGGGCGAGTCCTCCAATCCTAAATAGATCTCCAATCCTAAATATTAACGATTCAAAACGCCAGCCCTGACGTGGTTGGCAAATGACTTGCGTCGTCAAGCAATTGGTGCGTCGGCTGGCTGAGGCGTTTTCATGGTGCGACCGAAAGGTTAAAAATATTTGCAAGTGATGTCCACAGTCAAATCAATACCGAACCTAACTAGCGGTCCCTTGTTGGCCCGTAACACGTTCTGGAATCTGCTTGGGCAGATACTACCGATGTTCGTCGCCGTGGTTGCGATCCCCATCCTAGTGCGGGGAATCGGCGTACCGCGTTTCGGTATCCTTTCCTTAGCCTGGATTGTGATCGGGTACTTCAGTCTTTTTGATCTGGGGATGGGGCGCGCCCTAACGAAACTTGTGGCAGACAAACTCGGGACTGACCAGGAGCATTCCATTCCTCCCCTTGCTTGGACTTCGCTGCTTCTCTTGGTGTTTATGGGGTTTTTGGGAGGAGTCGTGCTGGCTTTGTTTTCACCATGGCTGGTCCGGGTTCTAAGTATATCGATCACGCTTCGGATGGAGACCCTCCATGCTTTTTATCTGCTGGCTGTCTCCATTCCGGTTGTCACTGTCACATCAGGGTTGCGCGGCATTCTGGAAGCGCACCAGCGCTTCGGTATCCTGAATGCAATTCGCATTCCGATGAGCGCATTTTCTTTTCTTGGACCGCTCCTTGTATTGCCATTCTCCAACCATTTGGTTCCGATTATCGGCGTTCTACTGCTGGGTCGTCTAGGTGGTGGCTTCGCCCATCTTTTAGCATGCCTATATGCTATGCCCGCACTTCACCGAGGTTTTGCGCTTAAGCGTTCCCTTCTGGTTCCGGTGTTGAGTTTTGGCGGTTGGATGACCGTTAGCAATTTGGTCAGCCCAGTTATGGTGTATCTAGATCGCTTTCTTATAGGAGCTTTGCTGTCAGTCAGCGCGGTTACTTACTACACCGCGCCATTCGACATGGTTAGCAGGCTTTCTGTCATTCCTGGGGCGATTGTAGGGGTACTTTTTCCAGCGTTTGCATTGAGCTTTTCCCAGGATCCAACCCGGACCGGCTTACTCCTTAGCCGGGGTGTCAAATACATCTTCCTGAGTGTTTTTCCCATCATCTTGGTAATTGTCACATTAGCGCCGGAAGGCCTTCGTCTATGGCTGGGCTCGGACTTTGCTGGGAATAGCAGTTCTGTCCTCCGGTGGCTTGCTGCGGGTACGTTTGTGAACTGCCTTGCTCAAGTTCCATTCGCGATGGTACAGGGAGTAGGGCGACCGGACATTACCGCTAAATTACACCTTTTAGAATTGCCGCTCTACCTTCTTATATTGTGGTCGTTGGTGCACTCTTATGGGATCGCGGGAGCTGCTATTGCCTGGGCGGTCCGGGTTACGCTGGATGCTATTCTACTGTTTGTGTGTGCACACCGGCTGTTACCGTTCAAGTCCAGATTTAGATTGAAGTTGATATCCGGTATGATTAGCGGACTTGTTGTTCTATTCTTGGCTGTTTTGCCTCACAGTCTAGCGACGAAAAGCATCTTCCTGGGTTTCTTTTTATTTCTCATAGGTGTAGTGAGTTGGTTTTATTTCCTGGGGCCAGATGAGCGAAGCTTCTTCCATACTGTCGATCTGCTTCTATAAAAACAGCTGCACTCTTGTAATCGCGCACTATCTTTAATTCTGTTCCATTAACTCGCCTTACGTCCTGGAAATATATGGTGTTAAAATCAGTAGTGCTCGGTTGTGGCGAATTCGGAGCAAGCCTAAGGCCGTTTTGTCGGACCTTATCATTGATATTGTTGTCGGTGTTGACGATTGGTTTGCCCACAATTAGTGCCCTCAATAATACCTGCTATACGGATCAGCAAACGGGCACAGATTTAGGCTTAAGGATTGCTGCCTGCCAGGCTGTTCTTTCTACGGCAGGCGGCATCATCAATGCAACAGGGGAAACCGGAGCACAATCAGCGGCGGCGACGATCACACTTTCGAAGCCAGTTACCTTAATGCTTGGCAACTACAATCTAACATTGAACGGAAACCCGGGCATCAATATGAATGCGGTGGGGGCAAGCATCATTGGTTTGGGAAGAAATCAGTCCGTCATCACCGCAGGTGCAAATAACGACTTGATCCGGACCTCTGCTGGTGCGGAGATTATCGACAATTTAGAACTGGAAGGATTCGGACTGGCATCGAATATCTTGATCCATGTTGTTGGTGGAGGGAGCGAGAAATTCGACCGCATCTATGCCAATAATTCCGGAGGAACGGCATTGCAATTTGAGGCCACCGAGGGAGTGTCTGCATCCGTGACCAATTCTTTGTTGCAACCAATGTTATCTTCTACGCCCGCCTTCACCATACATGGTAACGATGGTTGTGGAGGCGGGACTGCAATGCCGCGCCATTTTGTCAATATTGACACTGGTGGCCGACCGGTAGATATTCAGGGCGCGAACACGGTGATGCTGAGTAATAGTTTTATCTCAGGTATTACTATGACCTCTAGTGCCTGTAAGCTTTTAATGACCGGCAACCGCATCACGAACAACAATGTGACCTTTAGCGGCACCAATCAGAATATTGTTGGCAATACCTTTGCTGGCTCAGTCACGTTGGACAACACATTCACTTCTGGCGTATACAGCGAAAATATAGATGCGGGATTGACTAACAATTCGATCGCTCCAAACCTAATTACTTCGGTTTACAACCCACCCCAAACCAAACGAGCGATGGGCTGCACCACATCGGGAGGGGCCACCCCATTTAGCGGTCCTTGTACTGTGACTGTGACCTGGAGCACCACTTTTACGGATAATCACTACACCCCCGTTTGCGTTGGCCAAGGTGTGGGGGCTGGAACCCCTGTTCTTCAAGTTTTGGCAGGCTGGACCGCCGCTACAATAGGTGTGCAAACCCAACAAGCAACCGGAATTGATGCGTCCTTCCAAAATATTTTTTGCATTGCAGTTCACGATTAGAGAAAAACATGAACGCCGAACTTTGTTTCCAGCTGCAATTGTTAGTCAGGCAATTTGTTTTCACAAATGCAAAGCGTAGGAAAAAGGGCCCGGACTTTATTGCGGAAAGCCGATACTGTGTTGGCAGTGATTGCCTAGCTGATCAAACATGTTGAGAGTGATCGCTTATACAGGCGGACATAACGCTCCCAGTCGTGTTCCCCGAGTGCAATATTACATCGAGCCACTGAAGGAATTGGGCGTGGACATGCAAGAATATCCGTCCCACGCGGGCCTCTATCCACCGCGGGAAAAGTGGCTGCGTCCGTTCTGGGCGGGGTGGAATGTTATTGCCAGGGCCCCAGATGTGCTGCGATCGGTTCTTTATGATATCTCGTTTTTTCAGCGGGAAATGCTCAGCACTCTGGTGACGTGGGAGCCGCTGACCAAAGGTGCCCGGGTTTTCGATGTCGACGATGCGATCTGGATCAATCGCGGCGGAAAGTTTGCGCGCCGTCTTGCTAGGCTTTGCGACCACGTCATCTGTGGTAACAGCTTTCTGGCTGAACAGTTTTCCCAGTGGAATCCCCGGCTCAGCATTTTGCCAACACCAGTGGACACCAGCGAGTTTCGTCCTGCAGCCTCAACCGAAAATAGAGATCATCAAGTAATTGGCTGGATGGGCTTAAGTTCGGGCTTCAAATTCCTATACGGAATCGAGCCCGCGCTTCGCCAAATACTGCTTGTGAACCCACGGGCAATACTGCGCATCGTTTCAAATGAGCCGCCTCAATTTAGCAGCTTGCCGCAGCGGCAAGTGGACTACGTGCCATGGACTTTGCGAGAACAGGTTCAGCGTATCCAGGGAATAAGCATCGGCATTATGCCGCTTGATGATTCGACCGAGTCTCGTGGTAAATGCAGTTATAAAATGCTGCAATACATGGCCTGTGGGCTCCCAGTTGTGGTTAGCTGTCACGGTATGAACTCAGAGGTATTGCAAAAGGGCGAAATTGGCTTTGGAGTATTGACCGCTGACGAATGGGTTGAAGCTTTAGGTGAATTAATTCGAAACCCTGAGAAATCTGCACGGATAGGGAAGAATGGTCGAAAAGTTATTGAGGAACATTACAGCGTTGATGTCCTTGCACCACAATTGGCACAAATCTTACAGGCGCTAGGTTGACCATCAGGACACACACACAGAGGTCACGGAAGTGCAGCGTGCACTCCAACGCGTTGGCTGTTTCGAAGAGAAACTGATACCTATGTGCGGCATTTGTGGATTCATTGATTTTCGTGGATCGCTCCCAACCTCCGAGCTTTGCATTGTGGTGGAACGGATGTCCGATCGCTTGGCGCATCGCGGTCCGGATGACGCAGGTGCGTGGTGCGACCCTGAGGCAGGTGTTGCCCTAGGACACCGGCGCCTGTCAATCTTAGATCTCTCCGCTGCGGGCCATCAGCCGATGGTGTCGCACAGCGGCCGGTATGTCATCGTTCTGAATGGTGAGATCTATAACTTCCGAGAAATCCGAGCCCGCTTGGAAGCTCTTGGACACCGTTTTGTCGGGCATTCCGACACGGAAGTCATGTTGTCGGCATTTGAGCAATGGGGCGTAACCGCCGCAGTGGAACTTTTCAACGGCATGTTTGCTTTTGCGGTCTGGGATCGCGAAGAACGCCGGCTCCGACTGGCACGCGACCGCATGGGAGAAAAGCCGCTGTACTACGCTTGGGTGGGCAACTTGTTTCTCTTCGGATCCGAGTTGAAAGCGCTCAAGGCACATCCGCGTTTTAGTGCTGAGATTGACCGTCCGGCTCTTGCACTGTACCTGCGGCATAATTACATTCCCGCGCCCCATTCGATTTACCACGGCGTAGACAAGTTACCGCCAAGCACGACTATATGCGTTTCAGATGCTCACCCAACTTCTCCCACGTCTTACTGGTCAACAAAAGAAATCGCCGAACAGGGAATGGTTTCTCCTTTTACGGGATCAGACCAAGAGGCGGTCGATCAACTTGAAACCACCCTCAGCGCGGCTGTTCGACGTCAAATGGTGGCAGATGTGCCCTTGGGAGCTTTTTTGTCTGGTGGTGTTGATTCTTCAACCATTGTGGCGCTCATGCAGGCGCAGAGTAGTCGCCCAGTAAAAACGTTCACCATCGGCTTCCACCAGCCGGAATACGACGAAGCAGGCCACGCCAGGGCGGTGGCGAAGCACCTGGGTACAGACCACACTGAGTTGTATGTTACTGCGCAAGAAACAATGGATGTCATTCCTCAGTTGCCTGTTCTCTACGATGAGCCATTCGCTGATTCATCGCAAATTCCTACTTTTCTTGTATGCAAGCTTGCCCGGCAATTTGTGACCGTGAGTCTTTCCGGGGACGGTGGAGACGAGCTATTTGCAGGTTATCGCGGCTATACGATTGGCCGTAAGCTATGGAATAGATTTGGGTGGCTGCCGCCTGTGGCTCGTGCGGCTTTCGCCAGGTTGCTCACTTCTCCTCCAATTCAGTACATGGCTTCTGGCATCGGATTTGGTCAAAGATTCTTTGGGCAATCGGGCCAGCCAGGACCTCTTGCCGACAAATTGCAAAAATTAGGAGAAGTAATTTCGGTACCCAATCGAGAACAGTTTTACCGTCGCCTGGTATCCAACTGGCAGTTTCCGACTTCCATCCTGCCGGATGTTGACGAACCTCCTACTGCATTCACGAACCCTGGTAGTTGGGCAGCGCTCAGAGAGTTCACTCCGTGGATGATGTTTGTAGATACCATTAGTTATCTCCCTGATGACATCCTGGTGAAGCTCGATCGTGCAAGCATGAATATGAGCTTGGAATCTCGAGTTCCATTTCTTGATCGTCATGTGGTTGAGCTGGCTTGGCAACTACCTTGGTCCACCAAAGTTCGAGAGGGAAAGAGTAAATGGGTCGTAAAACAAATTCTTCGTAAGTTTATTCCCGGCGAACTCATGGAACGACCAAAACAAGGATTCGCTATACCTTTGGATTCCTGGCTTCGTGGACCTTTACGGAACTGGGCCGAAACGTTGCTGGATGAAAGCAGGCTTCGCAGCGACGGAATATTTAGTCCGGCGCCTATTCGCAACAAATGGGAGGAACATTTTAGCGGTCGGCGCAATTGGCAAGGGCCATTGTGGAACATTCTTATGTTCCAGTCCTGGCTCGCGCAAGCAAAGGAAAAATTCGTGGTTGCGGAACCTTTGGCAAGTCGTGCCTTGGTCTAACCAATCGCCATCGCCAGAAGTGCGTAGGAAGTGTGAAAAAAAATATGCCTGTAAATCTTGTTCACAGACTACTGCATCGCGTTGGAGATGGCTGGGATCCCATATCCCGGGAATACGCCGAAAGTTACACCGCGTTTGCCTCAAACAGTGATGGCTCAGAAGTCGTGGATAAGTTGGAAAGGATTTCAGGTGGATTGAAGGGGAAGGCTGTACTTGATCTTGGCGGCGGCCCGGGCCAATTTAGCATACTTTTCGCCGAGCGTGGCGCTTGCGTCACCTGGCACGATATCAGCGGTGAGTATGAAAGGATCGCGCGCAACCGCGCGGCGTCTCGCGGGGTTGAAATACACTTTTCCCGGGGGTATTTGGAGGATGCTAAAAATCTCGGAACAGAATCTTTTGATTTAGTGTTCTGCCGGGTATGTTGGTGCTACAGCCGGAGCGACCGTAAATTTGCGCGCCTAATCTATCGCCTGGTTAAGCCCGGAGGAGTTGCTTACATCGATTGCAATACTCCGGCTTTCTCCAAACCTACAGGTTTCCGGCTGTTTCAACATTATTTGAATACTTATTTCTGGTGGAAGATCGGGCACCCTATGCCGCCCCATGGGCGGATTGCAAAACTGCTGTTAGAGTATCCGAACAGTTTCATGGAGTTGGACTATAGATCGCAGCTAAACGACATAGTCATTTTTGGCAAATCCCCAGCACGTAATGTGGCCGGCGAAGCGAGAGAGGCTGCCACTACCACGAAGCAAGCGAAATAACGCGAATCTCCCCGTTCAGCAATGATTGGAAGATATCTATTACGTTTCGACGACTTCTGCCCCACCATGAATTGGGACATCTGGGCGCAGGTTGAGGATATTCTTCTACAGTTCGACGTCAAACCAATCTTATCGGTAGTCCCGGACAATCAGGATCAGACTCTAAAAGTTTGCCAGGCAAAGGAAAAGTTCTGGGATGATGTTCGCACATGGCAGAATCGTGGATGGACCATTGGACTTCATGGATATCAGCATCGATATGTCACGCAAGATGCTGGAATCATCGGAATCAAGGGATCGAGTGAATTCAGTGGTCTTCCCTATGAGGAGCAGTTTCGCAAGCTGCAACTTGGCAAGCAGATTTTTGAGAGGGAGAACATCACGCCGAATGTTTGGGTGGCGCCGGGCCATTCATTTGACGAAACGACCGTGAAAGCATTGCAGGCTTTGGGCATTAGGTATATCAGCGATGGGCTGAATATCTATCCTCACCTCGACTCTGCAAATATGACTTGGGTTCCCCAGCAATTCTGGCGGTTTCGTTGGATGCCGTTTGGAGTTTGGACAGTTTGTCACCACATCAATGCCTGGACGACGAATGATATTACTAAGTTTCGTTCAGATATCCAGTCTTTTCGTTCGGCCATTATAAGTTTCACCAATGTTGTAGCTTCCCATGCAAAACATCGAGGTAGTTGGCTGGATAGGCCTTACGCAAAGCTCTATTTGACGGCTCTGAAAGTCCGCCGGCTGGCCTTTCGGTAAGTCTGTTTTCTGATGGTATGCAAAATCACCCTTACCCGCATGTGGCACCGAACAAGATCCGAATCGTACACCTGATCACAGGTTTAGAGTTTGGTGGGGCAGAACAACAACTCAAACAATTGATCCTAGGGAGTGATCCCAGCCAGTTTGAGCACATAGTAATTAGCATGATGGGAGTGGGACCAATCGGGATGGATCTTCGGCGATCCGGCGTGAAGGTCTACTCTCTCAACATGCCTCGCGGTGTACCTGCGCTCACGGGGTTAATCCGGCTACGTAGCATTCTCCGTCAGGTGGATCCGGACGTATTGCACTGTTGGCTATATCACAGTTGTTTATTGGGTCTTTTGGCAGCACGATTGGCAAAAGTTGCAAAGCTTGTCTGGTGCCTGCGTTCTGCCAATGATGGCCTGCGAAACTATCGTTTTCAGACGAGAAGTGTGGTAAAGCTCTGCGCGCTATTGTCCCGTTTTTCTAGTGCCATCACCCTGAACTCCGAGGCGGGGAGATTGGTGCACGCGCATTGGGGTTACCACAAGTCAAGAATGCAGGTGATTCCAAATGGCGTTAACCTCCAATTGTTCAGACCGGATTCTGTAGCGCGTGCGGACATTCGACAAGAACTTCGCTTACCCCTCGACACGGTTTTGATTGGTTTGATCGCTCGATATCATCCGGTGAAGGATCACTCTACATTCTTTCGTGCAGCCCAAATCGTATCCGCACGCCAACCTAGGGTTCATTTCGTGCTCGCAGGGAGTGGTGTCACCGTGAAGAATTCGGAGGTGTCACACTTGGTCTCGGAGCACCGACTGCAAGATACTGTTCACTTATTGGACGTGCGGTCTGATATTCCACGACTTACCGCGGCATTGGACATAGCGTGCCTTTCCTCGTGGAGCGAATCTTTCCCGAATGTTATTTGCGAAGCTATGGCGTGCTGCGTACCCTGCGCTGTGACCGATGTAGGCGATGCCCGGCTCATAGTGGGCGAGACCGGAAAAGTGGTCCCGCCGCGCAATCCCACGGCGCTGGCACAGGCACTGCTCTCTTTGATCGAGATGCCGGTCATGCAGAGGATGGGCCTTGGCCAAAGCGCCCATGAGCGTGCCAAGATGTTTTCATTGAATCGCGCAGTCAGCGCTTACGAAACACTTTACTCTTCGCTTTGCGGGCTCGGCGATCAGTCAATGATCGCTGCGGCCAGAAAACCGGCACGGGTGAATTAGATGGAGTCTACCGCGCCGGATTCCGATAACTCAGGGCAATCGAGTGTGAGGAGTGATAGGGCTAACGCAATGGCCGAGAAGTCTGACCGACCCAGAGTAGTTTATGTCCTGACATCTTCGCTCAGCGTTAGATTTCTTCATGGACAACTGACCTCTGTTTGTATGGCTGGCTACGATGTGACCGTTATTTCGTCTCCAGGGGAGGAACTGACGCGGGCCTCCGAGCTGGAAGGGGTCCGAATTATCCCTTTGCCCATGAATCGCGAGGTTTCCCCGGTCCGGGACTTGATCTCGCTCTGGCAACTGTGGAGCGTTTTGCGTCGCCTGCGTCCCTCAATCACGAATGTTGCCACTCCCAAGGCCGGCCTGTTGGGAGGTTTGGCTTCTTTCTTTGCGGGAGTGCCATGCCGGTTCTATACTCTTCGCGGTTTACGCCTGGAGTCTGCGACGGGAATGCAGCGATGGCTGCTCTTGTTCACAGAGAAGCTGGCATGCATCTGCGCTCATCGTGTTATTTGTGTTAGTCATAGCCTAAGACAACGGGCAATCAATCTTGGCCTGGTGGATGCAAAGCAAGCTACGGTATTCGGGTCCGGGAGCTCCAACGGTGTGGACACGTCTAGATTCGGGCGTGATCGAGCGGGGCAGGTATCGGAACTCCGCAGAGAATTGGGCATTCCACCATTCACGCCGGTGATTGGCTTTGTGGGCCGCTTCACACGCGACAAAGGGTTTGTCGAATTGTTGGAAGCTTTCTCGCTGGTACGCACTGCATTTCCAGAACTAAAGTTGTTGCTCGTGGGCGACATCGAGGAAGGAGATGCTCCTTCTGCCCACATATGTGACGAAATTAGAGATAATCCAAACATTGTCTGCACAGGTTTTGTCGCTGACCCCTCCCGCTATTACCATGTAATGGATGTACTCGCTCTTCCAACCCATCGGGAGGGTTTCCCGAACGTAGTCTTAGAAGCGAATGCAGCGAAGAAGCCAGCGGTAGTTAGCGACGCCACCGGGGCAATTGACAGTGTTGTTGACGGCATAACCGGACTAATTGTACCGGTTGGAGATAGCAGAGCGCTGGCGGGAGCGATCGGTAGGCTACTTTCTAATCCTTCGCTGGCTGCGACGATGGGCCGCAACGCACAAAAGCGTGCCATCTCCGATTTCCAGCCTCAAAGGATATGGGCTGACGTAACCGCTGAATACAGGCATCTGCTCGAAGCTAGAAATCTTCCCCTTCCCGAAGTAAGTCCAGCAGGGCACCTAGGTCAGAGAGTTAGATCTGTGCATCATGCGTAAGCTCTTAAAACGATTAGTGGATATTGTCGTCGCGGGAGGTTTACTAGTTCTCTGTTCACCACTGACTTTTGTCATAGGCGCTTTGATTTGGCTGAGTACAGGGCGACCTATTTTGTTCAAGCAAAAGCGTGCCGGTTACTTGGGAAGGGAATTTACCCTTTTCAAATTTAGGACGATGCAAGATACCCATGATTCTCGTGGACGGCTTTTGCACGATGGGGTGCGAACAACAAAAATTGGAGCGATCCTTCGCCAACTGAGTCTCGACGAAATTCCACAGCTCTGGAATGTATGTATTGGAGATATGAGTTTGGTTGGGCCTCGACCATTGCTAATGCATTATTTGCCGCGATACTCCTCAGAGCAGGCACGCCGGCACTTGGTTAAGCCGGGGCTTACAGGTTGGGCGCAGGTGAACGGAAGGAACATCGTTCCATGGCAGCAGCGTTTTGAGTTCGACGTTTGGTATGTCGACAACTGGAGCCTTACCCTGGATAGTAGGATTATCTGTAAGACAATTCGAAAGGTCATAACCCGAGAGGGCATTTCGCAAAATGGCCATGTGACCATGCCGGAGTTTATGGGAAATGACGATCTAGGATGACGGCCCCGCATCGAATATATGTATACGGAGCTAGCGGCCACGGGAAAGTTGTGCTGGATATTCTGCTTGCTCAAAGGGAGACCAATTTCATTGGTTTCATAGATGATGCCCCAGAATTGCAAGGCAGAACCGTCTTGGGCGTTCCAGTTCTCGGAAACGGAGACTGGCTATATCAGCAAACGGAAAAGGACAAACTTGTCGTGGCATTGGGCGTAGGTGACAATGCCACCCGCCAGCGGTTGGCTGAGAAATGCGCGGCTTGGGGCGCAGAATTCGCAACTCTAGTTCACCCTACGGCTTGGGTTTCTGTTTCAGCCAGATTGGGAACCGGAACAGTAGTTATGGCTCACGCGACTATCAATGCCGATGCAAAGATCGGTAATGGCGTAATTGTAAACACCGCAGCCGTAATCGAGCACGAAGCAGAAATTGGCGATTATTCACATATTGCTCCCAATGCCGTGATAGGCGGGGCTTCACGCCTAGGTGCGCTCTCACAACTGGGAACCGGGGCTGTTGTGGCCCCATGTGCCAGCATCGGAAGGGGCACCATAATCGGTGCGGGATCTGTTGTAGTTCGCGATATTCCCGACCGAGTAGTTGCGTTTGGCGTACCCGCACGTGTTCGCAGAAATCTTCAGTGACCCAAGAAATTGAATACACTTTATGAATTCTCTACCAACGAACTGTAGCGATATTTGGCAAAGACTGGCGGTTGGAGGCGGAAAGCCAATGCGGACAGCGCCTTTTGCACCGTGGCCGACGTTTGAGGCGGATGAAATCGAAGCTGTAGTTCAAGTTCTACGATCCGGCAAGGTCAACTATTGGACGGGCGATGAAGGCCGGCAGTTTGAGGAAGAATTCGCCACTTCTCTGAATTGTAAAAATGCCGTGGCAGTAGCCAACGGAACTGTAGCTCTTGAATTAGCCCTCTATGCTCTGGGAATTGGTCCGGGAGATGAAGTAATCGTACCGAGCAGAACCTTTATCGCGTCAGCGAGTTGTATTGTCATGCGGGGTGCGACACCCGTGTGCGCGGATGTGGATCAAGATAGCCAAAATATTACGGTCGAATCGATTCGACCGTTGCTTACATCTCGAACCAAGGCGATTATTGCGGTTCATCTCGCAGGCTGGCCATGCGATATGGATTCGGTCCTTGAACTTGCGCGTGAGCACGATTTGAAAGTAATCGAGGACTGTGCTCAGTCTCAGGGAGCCCTCTATCACGGCCGTCCCGTTGGTTCGTTTGGGGATGTGGCAACATTCTCCTTTTGCCAAGACAAGATCATGACGACAGCGGGCGAAGGAGGCATGCTCACCAGCAATGATTCGTCGATTTGGGAGCGTGCCTGGAGCTTTAAGGATCATGGCAAGAGTTATCGTACTGTACACAATCGTGAGCATCCACCAGGATTTCGCTGGCTACATGAATCATTTGGCACAAACTGGCGCCTTACAGAAGTTCAGTCAGCTATCGGTCGAATTCTATTACGCAAGCTACCGCAACTTATCGAAGCACGAAGGCAAAACGCCGCCATACTGACTCACACGTTTTCGCAAATTGTTGGACTGCGAGTAACGATTCCGCCATCAGGGATTCGGCATTCCTACTATAAATACTATGCATTTATAAGGCCTGAATACCTGCGAGAGGGATGGGACAGGGACCGCATCATGGCAGCCATCAATGCACAAGGAATCCCCTGTTTTAGTGGCAGTTGTAGCGAGATCTATTTGGAGAAGGCTTTTCCTCTTGCCATTCGGCCTCCGAAAAGACTACGCGTCGCCCGTGATCTCGGAGAAACCAGTCTTATGTTTCTCGTGCATCCGACTCTTTGTGAAACGGACATGCTTGATACCTGTGAAGCGGTCGAAAATATTTTCGCAGCTGCATGCAGCCGCAATCGTAGCGAGAAGCTCTAACCCACAAAAATTGATTGTAGTTTCAGCTTAAGTAACAGGTAGATGGGGTGGTAGTGTTCGTCCGGCACGCCAAGCTGTTCATGGTTGCGGACGATTCGTGAGGATCAATTTTCCACCTGATTGCGCCAGGGTAAAGACGTTTGTCGACTGAGTCCCTGTAAAGGGCTCCTCCTGCTTCTCAGTTTCTGTCCAGAGAAAGACGCGTTGCGGCCCTTTCCATAAATGCTGAAAAGATTTAGTGTCGTCAAAGATCTGTGGCGCGTCTGGAAATAGTGAACCGTACCAGAGATTCGCGCTGCGTCCATTCAGAATGCGAACCTGGTGACCCAAGTAGTAGTTCAGTGTCGAACCACCTTCATATTCTCCATTGATCTCGATGATATCGCCGGGCGTGTAAACTTTCGCGATCGCATCGGCAAGGGGTTTTGAAGTAAGGATCGGGCTGAATGTCACTAGCGCGATGTGTACTGCTATCAGCAGGCAACTGCTCACCAAGACTAGAGACCAGTTACCTAGGTCGGAACGGTGACGGCGGCGAAATTGCCAGTTCAGTCCACAACCTACGAACAACGACAAGCCAAACAATAATAAGGGGGTGCGGAACGCTGCCATCACATGAGCGTTGAGATCGAGCGCATGGCCGAGTGAGAGTGCATATTGCTGTGATTCTTGGGGGCCTGAGTGCAGAAGAGTGCTGATATCGGCAGACGATGCAACTGGCGGGGAAGAGAGAACCAAGAATAAGGCGACAGAGGCGGTCAGCAAACCGACAACAGCAAGGAACAACGAGGACCGCGCCCCCCATCGTCGGAGCGAAGATGCGGGAGCAGAGGTTTCTTCCTCTGCCAGCCATGCTCCGACAAGAAGGGCGAGAGCAGGAAGGGCAGGAAGCACGTAATACTCTTGGCGAGTAGAAGAACTGAAGAACAATACGACACAAAATGCGGCCAACAAAAGAAGGGTCCTCGGATGTGCTTGAATTCCAGATTTGCGACTTGGGAACAAGGAGATGCGCGCCAGCGCCTGGGGAAGAAAACTGCTCCATGGAAATAGCCACACTAGTATCAATCCCCAAAAAACCAGGAGTGGCACAGTTCCGTAGTCCCGCGGTATCCGTTTGTTGAGATAGCGCAGGAAGTGTTCGTTCACAAAATAGAACCAAAAAAAACCACGCACATTGCCTTGGCTGGGATTGTGTAATCCCGCAAGCACATGCCAAGGCGCAGCAACCAGGGAAAAGATACAGCTGCTGCTTAGTGGGCGCATCTTGCGAAGATGGCTAAGGTTCCCGGTTATGAGCAGGTAAAGGCCGATAGTTGCTAATGGGAAAACTAAGCCGATGAGTCCTTTGGTGAGTACGTTGAGTGCGCAAACAACAGCAATTCCCCAGCAGGCAAATCGCGAAGGCTTGGGCTCGTCGAGCGTGCGGAAGAACAAGTGCAGACTTAAAATCAACCACAAGCCCACAAACAAGTCGGGAATCAAGAATCGCGTGTAAATATAGGGACCCAAGGTGAGGCCCGATATGATTGCGCCGTAGAATCCACCTGGTTCGCTAAAGTTCCGCCGGCCAAAAAAATAGACGGCGTACATCAGTGTAAGCACGCCGAGGGCAAGGGGGAGTCGCGCAGCCCAATCGTGAATACCAAACAGCCGGAAACTTACGGCGATTGTCCAATAAAGAAACGGGGCCTTCTCCAGATAGCGGATGCCGTTTACATGAAGTGTGACCCAGTCATTACGGGAAAGAATTTCTCGAGCTGCCTCCGCATGAACAGAATCAGCATCATCTAAGAGCGAAGGGGTGAATAGGGTTGATCCGTATACCGTGAGCCAGAATATAAAAAGCGCCGCCACGTAAAAGGGTGTGCGCCTGTGCAGCGGTGAAGCACCATTCCGACCAAGCGGTTTGCCGCATGACCAATCTAGTAGGCGTCGCACAATTTCGTATCAGTATACAGAAAATACTTCTGGGGTCATTTTCGGAATATGGGTCGCCTAAGCCATCTCCAGAGCAGCTAATTCACAAATCCTAAAAAGAGGACACTCTCCTTGCTCCGTGATGTAATTCTTCTATTGGCCCTTGGGCCATTCGCATTTTACCTGCTGACCTTATGGGTGTCGGTCGCATATTTCAGGGCAAAGAAGAAGGAACTGTTTGTCCGGACGGACTACAGCCGTCCCATTAGTATTCTTAAGCCGGTGCGCGGTCTGGATCGGGAAGCCTATGAAAATTTCGCCAGCTTTTGCCAATTAGACTACCCGCAATACGAGATCCTCTTCGCTGTCAATGACGCGACCGATCCGGTTGTACCGGTTATAGTAAAACTCCAGTCTGATTTTCCGGAGCGTAAAATCCGCCTTATCCTGGGCGCACCGCCAATCGGAGCGAGCAGTAAAGTCAATAAACTATGCCGCCTCGCCCAGGAAGCAAATTACGATCTTTTGGTCATCAGTGACAGCGACGTTCGAGTCGAACCAAACTATCTTTGGGACATTGCGGATCCTTTTGTTGATCCAAAGGTCGGTGCCGTTACTGTGTTCTTTCGCAGCTTAATTGCTGGGAGTATGGGAGCCACATTGGATGCCGCAGGCTCCGCTGTCGAGTTCGCCGCCAGTGCCCTGCTGTCGCAAAGACTGGAGGGAATTCACTTTACTCTTGGCGCTACTATGGCCACTACAAAAGAGCGGCTGGCTGGAATCGGGGGATTTGAAGCGTTAGCGAACCACTATGTAGATGATCATGAGTTAGGGAATCGCATTGCTAAGCAGGGCTACCGAGTGGAACTTGCTCGTACACCGGTTTCCATGGTCTATCCGCGCGAGACCGTGGGTCAGTTTCTGCGGCATGAGTTACGCTGGACCATTGGATTGCGCAATTCTCGCCCGGGCGGACATGCGGCAATTGCGTTCACATTCGGTTTACCGTGGACGATTCTGGCCGCAATTGTTGCTCCATCAAAAACCTACACTGCTATCTATGTGCTTACTTATTTGGTGTTACGCTCCGCGGTATACCTTACGGTCGGTGTGTGGGGGCTAAAGGACGCTACGGTCCGGCGAAGATGGTGGCTGGCACCGCTGAGGGATGCGGCGAATTTTGGGGTCTGGCTCGTCAGCTTCTTTTCGAATCGTATCAGCTGGCGTGGACTTGAGTTTAGAGTGAAGAAGGGAATGTTAATCCCAATTCAAGGAACTCGCTTGGAAGGTGCTTCTCTTTTCAATGGGATAGCTCGCCCCGAGCTTACTATAACTGCAAGAGAGATTGAGGCGACCGTTGAGGAGAGGGTAGGCTTATGAATCCGTTATTCTTCAATTTTATGAAAACTAAGTTTTCTCTGCAGTTTTAACCCATCCATCTCTAGCCGCGAATGACTTTGCCCTAGCTATAGCTAGGCATGTCGCAACAGTGCGCGCGCTATCTTTAGTAGTATTCCCCGCCACAGTTTTCAACAGCAGACCGATCTACCCAGGGCGAAGCTGTCGACAGCTGCCAGCTGGTAAGCGTACTTGGTGCGGAGATGGACACTTCCCGGCAAGTTGCAACTGTCATGGCGGTTAAGAGTGAGTTGTTGGGCGCGGCGCAGCGGCCGCGGCGGAGGATCGCCGAGAAGCGGCAGATTGTCGAAGAGACGCTGGCGCCGGGCGCGTCGGTGGCGCGGGTGGCACGTGGGCCTGTTTCAGTTGCTCGCTCGCCTCGATCAGGCGATCGACAAGGCGCTCACCTTGGGCATCTTCACCGACGAGATCAACGGCTGATCTGCCAGTTCCTCCTTTGCAGTCATCCGCATCCAAGGAGAGAGCTCAGGCCGGAGGGCACTCCATCGAGAATGCAGAGAGTTCCGGTAGAGTCCAGCAGCATCGCCAGCATCGCCTACTCTTCCCAGGAACGGGTGCTGGAACTGGAGTTTCGCCAATCCGGCGAGGTCTACCAGTACTTTGACGTGCCCGCCGAGGAATACGCGGCATTCCTCGCCGCCGACTCCAAAGGCACCTACCTGAATCAGCAGTTCAAGTCTCGAGGATATCGCTACCAGCGACTCTCGTCCTCACGGAGATAGCCTCCACCCCTCACCCATCCGAGACCGCAAGCGTCCACTTGTTTCTTACGTGGACACTTATCCCCGAGCTTGTCCTACCGTTGTCAACACCGCTACGACCGAACGCTGACAACCTCTCAGCAAGCCGCGATTGATCTCGTCGGTGTAGATTTGTTCTATCCGGGCGCGCTCGATCGCCTGCTCGAGCCGCGGTGAGTGTGCCTTGGCCATTGCCCTCAACAAAACCTTGTCGCCATTAGTGGCTCGCTCAGAATGTCATTGCACGGGATCAATGCGGGGCGCTCTGCTTCAGGCGAGTCGCTAACGTACCTGCAACTCTTTTAGAGAATCGTTGCAGCGGGCAAGTTCGGAGCTTACTTCCTGAATGGTTCCACTCCGTGCAGGCGGGACTTTGCCGGCCTTGTCCAGTTCCAACCACACCTGTTGGCTACGTTGATAGAACGATTGGGCTTTCGTCCAATATTGAATACGCGTTGCTGGGTCTTCGCTGGCCATGCGCATACAGAGCCGTGCCACATTCGATAGGGCGTCCGCGAAGGCGATGCGATACTTGGCGTTACTTCGATTGGCAGCTCCAACTTGCTCGAGCATCTCGGCCGCATGGCTGTATTGCTTCAGCGCATCCTCGCGCTCACTCGGCTCGAGTGCATGAGCCAGGTCGGTGTAACACCTGGCAAGCGCGCCACGGTTCATGCCGCTGTTCGGGCTCTTCTCCAATAATTTAAGACGCGAGGCAACAGCCTTGCGATAGTACTCAATGGCACCTTTCTTATTCCCGCTATCGAGCAAACAATTGGCAAGGAGGCCATAGCTGCTGGCCAGTTCGCTGTAGAGGAGAATGTGATGCGGATCCTTGGCGAGCAAAGATTCCTGCCTCGTGATTCCGCTCCGTAGAGTGGCTAGGCCTTCCTGAATGTGGCCCAGTTTCCCCAGCGCCGATCCTACCTTGCCCTCGCTGAGCGATAAATCCAGGACCGCTTGAGAACTGCTCGGATCGACATAGCTGAGGTCGCGGTCTATATGCAAGGCAGCGCGGAACTGGACGAGTGCCCCACCGATGTCATTGGTACGCATTAAGACATCCCCGATCTGCTTGTGAGCGAGAGACTGATTTCTCCGGGCCTGAACATTCTTAGGATCAGACGAGCTGAGCGAATCAAACAGGCTGAGTTCTTGCCGGAAATTCGCCAGAGCGGAAGCAAGCTCGCCCGCTTCGACGAGCGACAATCCTACGTTGTGGTGAGAGAAAGCCAGCTGGCGGCCGTAGTGCGCATTATTAGGGTCAAGCCTGGTCAGTTCCTCACGGATTGCCAATCCCTTGCGGCGATTCGCGAGCGCTGCCGCAGTGTCTCCCTTTTCTTGGAGGACGTACCCGAGGCCATCCAGACTCGTCGCCAGATGAACCCTGCCTTCCTGGTCCGAAGGTCTGGCCGCAATCATTCTCTGGCTGAGTTCTACAGCCTGCCGGTATTCGGCCTCGGCTTCATCCAAGCGGCCCGCTAATCGCAGCAGATTTGCATAATGGTAGGTTTGGCTGACTCGTTGGGCCTGATACTTTGGGTCCACCGCGAGGTTTCCAGCCAGCTCCTCATACATCTTCAACGCTTTGCCGGAATGCTCGACCGCGCCCGCGGTATCACCCGAAAACGAAAGCACATCACTGATCTGCTGGTGATTGCCCGCAAGCCAGAGACGGACTTGCTGGTTTTCTGGTTCCTCCGGCAACAATGTTTCCAGAATCGCCTGCGATTTCCTGGAACTCTCCAATGCGCCCTTAGAATCTCCCAGATTTGGGAAGGTGGGATTGCCTTGGACCTCGGCAACCTTTTGATACGCCGAAGCGATCTCCAGCTGGAGCGAGCGGTCTCCACGCGCCTCTGCAGCAAGCCCGTCCAAATATTCCAGGGCACGCTTCACGATCAGGGCGCGCGCGGGCGTGGATCCGGGAAGGTTTCTGATCGCCTCGTCAAACTCAAATAGAAACGAGTTGGCCAACTTACGCCCGTCGTTAAACCGGGCTTCCGCCCTGCGGCGATTGGTCTCGGCGATCCGCGCCTCCCGCACCGTAGAAATGACACCGCCCGCTACGGCCACAAGAATCAAAATGGTTGCCGCCGCACCCACCTGATGTCTCTGAAGAAATTTCTTGATGCGATAGAGCACCGAATCCGGCGTCGCCGTAACCGGCATACCGTGCAAATGACGGCGAATGTCTTCTGCAAGTTGTTCGGCCGAAGCATAGCGCCGCTCGGGCTCTTTGCGGAGTGCGCGAAGAACAATATTGTCGAGATCGCCTCTTAATTGCCGGTTCAGCCTGGCTGGCGCTGTCGCAGCTTTGCGGTTCTTCTCGTAGTTGGCAACGTTGTCGTTCATGCGCGTAAGACGGCATTGCTGGGCCGTGCCGGTTCAGCTTCGCAGATTAGTTTTGCGAATTCGAGAGGAGTGCGCGTATTGACCGGATACGGGGATTTTCCCGTCAACAAGCGATACAACACGACACCGAGCGAGTAGACGTCGGTTGCGGTAGTAATCGCCTCTCCGCGAATTTGTTCCGGGCTTGCGAACTCTGGAGTCATCGCGCCGGCAATGGTAGTTTCGGCCCTGGCCGCAGGGTCAAGAATTTTGGCAATGCCGAAATCCAGCAGCTTCGGGACCCGGTCTTCCGTTACGAGAATATTGCTGGGCTTTATGTCGCGATGAATGACGAGCCTCTGATGTGCGTACTGCACGGCCGCACACACCTGGAGAAAGAGTTGCAGTCGATCTGCAATGTTAAGGCTGTGTTCTTCGCAGTATTGATCAATCGGAGTGCCCTCGATCAATTCCATAACCAAATACGGGACGCCATCTTCCGTTGTGCCACCGTCGTGCAACCGGGCAATGTTTGGATGATCGAGTGAAGCAAGGATCTGGCGTTCGTGACGAAACCTCGCGACCACATGCGGAGTATCTAGCCCGGCGCGAATGAGCTTGATCGCAACCTGTTTGTCATACTGGCCGTCAACCCGCGAGGCCCGGTAGACCTCGCCCATTCCGCCGTGACCAATCTCTTCAGCAATTTTGTACACTCCGATTCGCCGCCCGGCATAACCTGGCTTTCCATTCACATCGGGAACAATAGTTTTCAAATTGACTAGCGGGCTGTTGAGGAATTCGTGTCCTGCCCGATCGTGAGATTGAAGAAGGGATTCCACCTCTTTGCGCAACTCGGCGTCATTGACGCATTTGTCATCCAGATAGGTGGAGCGTTGATCAGCAGGCAGAGAGATCGCTTCATCCAGCACAGCGCGGACCTGTAACCACCGGTCGGTTTTCACGTCGCGGAACCCCGGTCGAGCTCACGATAAAGCCATGCGCGTGCGGTAATCCAGTCGCGTTTCACGGTGGAAGCCGAAATACCCAATACTTCGGCGGTGTCCTCAATCGACAAGCCAGCGAAGAATTTCAACTCCACGACTTTGCTTTGCTGCGGATCCATTGCGGCAAGATTGTTCAAAGCGTCATCCAGTGCGACGATGTCAACATCGGTCGCCTGCGGCTGATCTCCTGCTTCGTCCAGCGAAACCTTATAAACGTCACCGCCGCGCTTTGAAGCGCGATGGTTGCGCGCGTGGTCCACCAGAATCTGCCTCATGAGTTGCGCCGCCACGGCGAAAAAGTGTGCCCGATTCTGCCACTGCGGGAAATCCTGGGCGACCATGCGCACGTAGGCTTCGTTGACCAGCGAGGTGCTTTGCAAAGTGTGGCCGGGACGTTCTCCCTGCAAATAATGACGGGCGATACGGCGCAGTTCGTCGTAAACCAGAGGAAGCAGAGAATCGAGGGCCTCGCGGTCTCCTCCACGCCAACGAACCAGCAGTTCTGTGATTTGAGAGGAAGAGCCCGGCACTTGGTGTCCCCACGGCGCGCAGGGGAAGCGCGTTGCAAGCGAAGCATAAATGCGTCCTGAATGTAAGTCAAGATTATGAAGAATATGGAGTTAGGGGATCGCAAATTCCAGAGCAACTCTCTCTCAGCCCAACCATTTCTTTACCGGTGTGAAGTTCACGGCGAATCCCTTGCTCTATTAAGGCGAAAAGTCAACCCGGATAAGTTCACGGGGCGACCGTGATTATGAGCCAGGATCATCATTGCTTTGTCACGTTTACGCGGGTTTCGTCACGATAAATAGTCCGTAGCTATGATCTAAATGCTACGGCCCATTACGCCTTTCCCTGTAGGGAGGCATTCCGCAGGCGTCGCCGTGGCCAGGCGCCTGTCAGGCCGAGTTTTCGCGAAGCCTGACAGTTGGCCCGTGACGCCTGCGAAATGCGTATCCCAGCGTCTATTCCAAGGAGTGGAACCATGCCTACCCTAGCTTTGCGCCGCCTCTCCTGGATCGTCGTGCTGCTGCCCGGAACGCTTGCAGCCCAGGCCCAGGACTTGCATATCAAGAAGAGCATCACGGTTGGTGGAAACTTCGTCTCCAGCACCGAAACCTCAATCAAAGGAGCGCGCGAGCGGACGGTGAGTCAGTCGCCAACTGGTAACACCATCACTCTGCGCCAGTGTGATCTGAAACGGACGATTACGATCAATGAACAGACTCAAACCTATTTCGTAGCCGGCGATGCCCAGGATGAAGCGGCAATCAAGGCTGCCGCCGTAGGCGCCCGCACCCCGGAAGCAGACTCGGGTGCGTACATCACCGAAACCAGTAGCATCACCGATACTGGAGAACGCAAGACTATTTATGGCTATCCAGCACGGCATCTGAAGACCAAGGTCACGGAGCAGTCTTCGCAGAACGCCTGCTCGCAGGTGAACCAGCAATTTGAACTGGATGGCTGGTACACGGACCTGAAAGAGTTGTCCACAGCCTGCCAGCAGTTTCTTCCCCCCATTCGCCAAAACGAGGGATGCAGCGATCGTGTAATCCGTAAGCGTAGCGGAAGCGCCAAACCCGGTTACCCACTTACCGAAACGCTAACGCTCCACAACGCCGATGGTTCGACCACGCAAATTGGTGTCCAGGCCTCGGAAATATCGAAACAGAACTTAGAAAAAGAACTTTTTGATATTCCGGCTGGATACACCGAAGTGAAGTCCATGGCTGAACTGAGTGGCGGTCCGAAGCCGCAACTCGCGCAGCAGTCGATGGCTGCTTACCCTCAGCAGGCGATGCAACAAGCGATGCAGGTTCCGCCACAGAGCAATAACCAGAACAAGCCCACTGCGGCCCAGATGATGACGAACCCCGGCGCGCAGCTGGCCATGCAACAGCAGGCAATGGCCCAGGCGCATGCCATGGGTGGAGCGGGCAATTTAGCCGCAATGATGGGCCAAGGCGCCATGCCACAAGGAATGGGCGGCATGCAGGGAATGGGCATGCAGCAAGGAGGGGCGCCTGGAGCCGCACCGCAAGCGCTCGGCCCCAAAGCCCCGGGCAAAATTCGCATCGGTGTGGCGCCGCCCGATGCGCAAGTCGGGCAAGGTACCAACAGCGGAGGGGACTACAGCACTCCCATCCGCAACGCCGAGATCGCGCTCATGAGCGGTCCGGCAATTGAAATCGCTCCACTGGATTCGCACATCCCCATGCAACTGCAAGCGGAAGCGTACCAGAAGCAATGCGACTACATCATGTTTTCGGCGGTCGCGCTGAAGCACAACCAAGGTGGAGGTTTCGGCAAATTTGCGCACATGGGATCCATGGCGGCCAGCATGACACCCATGGGTGCTATGGCCCATGGGATGGGTGGAGCAGTTGCCGCGCAAACTGCCAGCGTGGCGCTGTCGCAGATGGCGCAGCAGCAAGCCATGAATCAACTGGCAGGGTTCAACGGGCAGATCAAATCCAAGGACGATGTTTCCGTTCAATATCAGCTGGTGGCTACAGGACAAACCGCTCCACTGGTGCAGAACACGCTTCAAGGTAAAGCGAAATCCAACGGGGAGGACGTCCTGACGCCGCTGCTCACTCAAGCTGCCACGGAAGTCTTAACCAGAGTCAGCCAGAAATAATCAGGACGAGCGTCGTGGCTAAGGCAACTATTGCTTTTCTACGGCGCTCAGGCCATTCCAATGCAGGCTGCTCTGCTTCCGGATCCAATCCATCACTGCTGGGAATTGCTTTCAATCCATCGAATGGGTAGCCCAAGATTTGTTGCACGCCGGACGTCGAACCAGGAGGCGGGAGCCACGATTCCAGCTGGGGGAGCTGGGAGGATGCGATTGTTCTGGTTTTTCGCCTAGCTCTCGGTGGTTGGATTGGAATTGTTAATCGCCGATTGTACGAAGTGAAATGTTCGGTTCTGTAGTTTCAAATTGAACTCGCTCAACAAGAACTCTAATTTCCGGAGCAAGGCTTCCAATTCATTGGGGTCGTGCTCAAGTGCGATGATGCTGCACAATTCTCGTATGCGATCTTCGGGAGTCATCGCCGTTTATGGTAGCCAACTGTATGACGGTGTGGAAATACGGAAAAAGCCGTAGCACAGAAGTGGGGATCAAGCGCGAGGCGTCTTTACGTCAGATTCGCCAATCTTGTGGACCATTCTTGATCTGCGAAATAGCTCGCGTCCCGCCCACTTCCCACCGGAACCGTGAAGGCGCAAACAGCTCGGGCGCGTGTCAAATTGCACAAGGGCCCGCGCTCCGTAGACGCCGGCAATTAGACGGAGCGCCTGCGAGAAAAACCGTAGAAAACCGGTATGCCAGCCAGAATAACCAGCAGCCCAACCACGGAGTTGAGTAGATTGTCGGCGAAAGTATAGTAAAGCAGCACCGCAGAGGCCGCTACGAAGAGGGCAGGCAGAAGGGGGTATCCCCAGATTCGAAAGCCAACCTCGGCATTTGATTCTCGGTGACGAAAAACAAAGATAGTGCTGCCGGCAATCATGTAAAACAGCCACTCCGCGAAAATTGCCAGCGAAAATAGCTGTTTGAAGTTGCCTCCCAACAAGAGCAGAAGGATCGACAGAACCGCCTGCACGGCGATGGCGTTGGAAGGCGTGTGGAACCGGGGATGAACCTTAGCCAGGGCGGAGAAAAAATATCTATCGCGGGCCATGGCAAAGGGAACGCGGGCGCCGCTCATAGCGGTTCCGTTGAGTGTGACCAGCATAGACAACGCCATCGCCGCTGAGACCGCGGCCGCGCCGAATGTGCCGAGTACCAGGCCGGCGGTATCTGAGGCGGGCCGTGCCGATGCTGCGATCGAACTCGCGGGCATGGCATATTGCACAGCGGCGTTCATGAGCATGTACAGAATCCCGACAGTGGCTACGCCGAAAATAAGCCCAAGCGGGATACTGCGCTCCGGCTGGCGGACTTCTCCGGCCACCATGTTGAGATCGTTCCATCCGTCATAAGCCCACAATGCCGCAACCAGCGCGGCCATAAAGCCTGCAATGCCGCCACGAGATCCGGTGTAGGCGCCCGAGAAATTGCTCCAGGTTCCATGGGCATAGCTGAACCCAACCGCCACGATGCCAAGCACGATGGCAATTTTCAGCAAAGTGAAAAAAAGCTGGAAATCGCCGGCCTTCTTAATCCCAATGTAGTTGAGAAAAGAAATAAAGATGGTTGCAGCAATGGCTGCCAGCTGGCCATAGCTAATCTTGGTGTGGAGGACTGGAGAAGAGAAAAATGCCAGTGCCGGGAAGGTGCCTAGGATTCTCACTAATCCGCTGGTCACCGACGCGATTGAGGCCGGCTTGGCAATGAGAAACCACGTCCAGCCATACAAGAAAGCTGGCAGAGGACCATAGGCGTCGCGGACATATACGTATTCTCCTCCGGCCTGCGGGCGCATCGCGCCCAGTTCGGCGTAGGTGTAGGCGCCGAAGAACGACAACAAGCCTCCCACGATCCAAGCCAAGAATACGAGCGCAGCCGAGCCAACGGCCTGGGTCATCTCAGCGGGGACGAGAAAAATCCCGCTGCCGATAATTGTGCCTACGACGATGGCTGTGGCATGACTGGGGCCAAGGTCGCGGGAGAGTTCAGGGGTGTTCCTCATCAAGAGGAAAGAGTATATACGCCGTTAACTTGCCATGCTGATAGGTCCGCGGTAGTCGTTGACCAGGCGCTTGATTCCGTCCCGAGGAGCGTAGACATGGAAGTGAATCAGCAATCCCACTTGCAGATTCAGGAGGCGCAGGCGCGAAAGGAACTGTTTCTCTGCGCTACCTCGGCGTTCTCTGTGATTTAAGATTCTGTTCGTCGAAAGCCAGACTAACCAAATACCCCACCGCAAAGGTCACTCCAGTCCCAATCGCCACATACCAGGTCCAGGCCACAGGCGTCTTCAACCAAACAAACACGGATGCCGTAAATCCCACCAGCATCCCCGCCATCACGCCATTCTCGTTGGCTTTCCGCGTGAGCACTCCGAGGAGAAATACGCCGAGCAGTGATCCATACGCCACCGAAGCGATGGACAGCCCGACTTCAATCACCCGCGAAACCCTGTGCAGGGAAAGCACCGCCAATGCAAAAAGCACGATCGCCCAAATCATGGTAGAGATTCTCGATAAGTGCAGCTTCCGTTTTTCTTCCATCTTCGGATGTCTCCGCAGATAAAAATCCAACATAGAAGTCGACGACAGCGAGTTGAGCGCGGCGCTCAAGTTGGACATGGCCGCAGCCAGAATTGCGGCAATGAGCAGTCCGGAAATTCCGTGTGGCATCTTACTGACGATAAACGTCGGGTAAATGCGATCAGCTTTTCCGAAGGTCACGGACGGCACCCGGTAATAAGCGAACAGCATCACCCCCACCATCAGGAACAAAGCAAACTGAAACAAAATAGCCACGCCGCTGCTCAGCAGAGCGGTCACTGATTGCTTCTGGTTCCGCGCCGCCAGAAGGCGCTGCACGATGAGCTGATCGGTACCGTGGCTGGCGGTGGTGAGGAATGCGCCGCCAAGGACTCCCGCCCAAAATGTGTAAGGCTGAAGGAAATTCGCCGAGAAATCGAAAACTTGGAGTTTCCCGGCCGCTGCGGCAACATTGTGAATCGCGCTCCACCCGCCGGGGACCAGGTGCAGAATCGTGAAGACTCCCACCATGGTTCCTCCCACGTAAATCACCGTCTGGACTACGTCAGTCCAGATCACCGCTGCCAGGCCACCTTCAAATGTATAGACCAGCGTGAGTGCCGTAATGATCGCAATGGACGCGACTTCCCCTGTCCCCAGCGCGATTGCGACCACGATGGAGACCGCATAAACCCGCACTCCCTCCGCCGCAGCGCGGGTCAGCAGAAACAATCCGGCGGTGAGCGAGCGCAAGCGGCGTCCAAAGCGGCGTTCGATCAATTCGTAAGCGGTGTAGAGTTCGCCACGGAAATAGTGTGGCAGTAAAACGAAACTGATGATGACGCGTCCGGCCAAATATCCCAGCACCACCTGCAGAAAAGTGAGATTGGTGTCATAAG